>ENA-OOXF01001269-OOXF01001269.1-human-gut-metagenome-genome-assembly--contig:-NODE-1269-length-16808-cov-2.990091_pt1 | contig 16808 bp, 11 predicted proteins | sample MGYA00241586_ERZ501341 | MGnify/ENA primary metagenome ERZ501341 (study PRJEB25962, sample SAMEA2042985) | human gut metagenome | biome: human gut; feature: human-associated habitat; material: faeces... | reverse complement strand
AACCAAGCTGCTGCTCATGTTGCGTATGCATTTACAGAAGTAGCTGGTATCTATCCTATCACTCCTTCCAGCCCAATGGCGGATGTTGTTGACCAGTGGTCAGCAGCAGGAAGAAAGAATATTTTTGGTAACACAGTAAAGGTAACAGAGATGCAGTCTGAAGCAGGTGCTGCTGGTACAGTACATGGTTCACTTGCAGCAGGTGCTCTTACAACAACATTCACAGCTTCACAGGGTCTTTTACTTATGATTCCTAATATGTATAAGATTGCTGCTGAACAGCTTCCTTGTGTATTTGATGTATCAGCTCGTACAGTTGCTACACAGTCACTTAACATTTTCGGTGATCATAGTGATGTTTATGCATGTCGTCAGACAGGTTTTGCTATGCTTGCTGAGACAAACCCACAGGAAGTTATGGACTTAAGCCCAGTTGCACATCTTGCAGCTATTGATGGCAAGGTTCCATTCATCAACTTCTTTGATGGTTTCCGTACATCACACGAGATTCAGAAGATTGAAAAGTGGGATTACGAAGATCTTAAGGAAATGTGCCCAATGGACAAGGTTGAAGAGTTCCGTGCTCATGCACTTAACCCTAACAAGCCAGCTATGCGTGGTTCACATGAAAACGGAGATGTATTCTTCCAGCATCGTGAAGCATGTAACACAGTATATGATGAACTTCCAGAAGTAGTAGAAAAGTACATGAAGAAGGTTAACGAGAAGCTTGGTACTAACTACGACTTATTTAACTACTATGGTGCACCTGATGCAGACAGAGTTATCGTAGCTATGGGTTCTATCAACGACGTTGCAGAAGAAGTTATTGATTACTTAACAGCTAAGGGTGAGAAGGTTGGTCTTGTTAAAGTAAGACTTTACCGTCCATGGTCATCTAAGGCACTCTTAAAGGTTCTTCCTAAGACAGCTAAGAAGGTTGCTGTTCTTGACAGAACTAAGGAACCAGGATCACTTGGTGAGCCACTTTACCTTGATGTTGCTACAACACTTCGTGAAGCAGGTCTTAACGATATCACATTAGTTGGTGGACGTTATGGTTTAGGTTCAAAGGATACTCCTCCTTCATCAGTATTCGCTGTATATAAGGAATTAGAGAAGGATGAGCCAAAGAACAGATTCACAATCGGTATTGTTGATGATGTTACTAACCTTTCACTTCCAGAGGTTAAGCCAGCTCCTATTACTTCAGCTCCTGGTACAGTAGAATGTAAGTTCTGGGGTCTTGGTGGTGATGGTACAGTAGGTGCTAACAAGAACTCTACTAAGATCATCGGTGACCATACAGATAAGTATATTCAGGCATACTTCCAGTATGACTCTAAGAAGACAGGTGGTATTACAATCAGCCACTTAAGATTTGGTGATAACCCAATCAGAAGTCCATACTATATCAATCAGGCTGACTTCGTAGCATGTCATAATCCTTCATATGTTGTTAAGGGTTATAAGATGGTTCAGGATGTTAAGCCAGGCGGAATCTTTATGATTAACTGCCAGTGGTCAGATGAAGAACTTAATCAGCATATGCCAGCAGAAGCTAAGCAGTATATTGCTAAGAATAATATCCAGCTTTACACAATCAACGCTATTGATAAAGCTATTGAAATCGGTATGGGTAAGAGAACTAACACAATCTTACAGTCAGCATTCTTCAAGCTTGCTAACGTAATGCCTATTGATGAAGCTGTTGAATATATGAAGGCAGCTGCTAAGAAGTCATACAGCAAGAAGGGTGATGCAGTAGTTGAGATGAACTATAAGGCTATCGATGCAGGTGTTGATGCAGTACATAAGGTAGAAGTACCAGCAGACTGGGCAACAGCAGTTGATGATAAGAAGCCAGTTGAAAGAACAGGACGTCCTGCTACAGTTAAGATGGTTAACGAACTTCTTGATCCTATCGGAAAGATGGATGGTGACAGCCTTCCAGTATCTGCATTTAAGGATATTGCAGATGGTCAGTTTGAGACAGGTGCTTCAGCATACGAGAAGAGAGGAACAGCCGTTATGGTTCCTGAGTGGGATCCAGCAAGCTGTGTTCAGTGTAACAGCTGTGCATTCGTATGTTCACATGCTACTATCAGACCATTCATTCTTGATGCTAAGGAACAGGCAGAAGCTCCTTCACAGATTAAGCTTGCTGATTCTAAGCATGCAACAGACACAACAATGAAGTACACAATGTCAGTATCTCCATTAGATTGTATGGGATGTGGCGAATGTGTTACTGTATGTCCTAAGGCTGGAGAAGCTCTTAAGATGGTTCCACAGGAATCACAGGCAGAAGAGCAGCCAGTATTCGATTATCTTGTAGCTAACGTAGGTAAGAAGGATATTAAGCCAGCATTAGTAAATACACCAATCGGTTCTCAGTATAACCAGCCACTCCTTGAGTTCTCAGGAAGCTGTGCAGGTTGTGCAGAAACATCTTATGCTAGATTAATTACACAGTTATTTGGTGAGCAGATGTATATTTCTAACGCTACAGGTTGTTCTTCAATCTGGGGTGGTCCAGCTGCAACATCACCATATACAGTAAACAAGGATACATTAAAGGGACCAGCATGGGCTAACTCATTATTCGAGGATAACGCAGAACATGGTTTTGGTATGTATCTTGGACAGAAGGTTCTTCGTGACCAGGCTATTGCCAAGATCGAAGAAATGGCTGCATCTGATAAGGCAACAGACAGCTTTAAGGCAGCAGCAGCTAAGTACCTTGAGACAAAGAATGATACTAAGGCAAACACACCAGCTACAGAAGCTCTTATTGCAGAACTTGAAAAGGCAGCAGCAGATGGATGCCCAACAGCTCCAGAAGTACTTGCTAAGAAGGATTACCTTGCTAAGAAATCTGTATGGATCTTCGGTGGTGATGGTTGGGCTTACGATATCGGTTTCGGTGGTCTTGACCATGTACTTGCTTCAGGTGAGAATGTAAATGTTATGGTATTCGATACAGAAATGTATTCTAATACAGGTGGACAGGCTTCTAAGGCTTCTAACATCGGTGAGGTTTGCCAGTTCGCTGCAGCAGGTAAGGAAATCGGAAAGAAGAGCCTTTCTGAAATCGCTATGCAGTATGGTTATGTATATGTAGCTCAGATTGCTCTTGGTGCTAACATGGCTCAGGCTCTTAAGGTAATCAAGGAAGCTGAGGCTTACAACGGACCATCACTTATCATTGGTTACGCTCCTTGCGAACTTCACGGTATCGCTAAGGGTGGTATGAACCACTGCCAGGATGAAATGAAGAAGGCTGTTAAGGCTGGATATTGGAATCTCTTCTCATTCAACCCTGCATTAAAGGCTGAAGGAAAGAATCCATTCACATTAACATCTAAGGAAGGCGATGGCTCATATCAGGATTTCCTTAACAATGAGGCACGTTATACACGTCTTGTTAAGCCATTCCCAGAAAGAGCAGAAAGACTCTTTGCTAAGTCTGAGGAAGTTGCTAATGAGAGATATCAGCATTTACTCAAGCTTGTTGATTTATACAAGTAATTGTAAATTAAATACCTGAGTAATTATCTTTACAGATAATTATCCGGATATTATGGTTATGAACCCCTTAACATATAATTTAATTGTTAAGGGGTTCTTTTTTAAACAAAAGATTGGAGGCTTGTATGAGTGAAAAAGGTGCATTAAAAAACAAAAAAATAGAAGTAATAGCATTGGTAATCCTTGCGGCTTTTATAGTTGCACTTGGATTCCTTGTATACAGGTATAATAAGAATAAAGATTTCATATACGAGAAACATTTACAGGAAAATGTTATAACAATTAATAGTGAGAACATAACTTTGAAAGATTTCTCTTATTATGTGTATGTTGTGGAAAAGAAGATAAATGAGATGGCGTTACAGTATAATCCTGATGATGCTAATGAATTTTGGAATACACATTTTAAGAATTCACTTGACAGTGTGTTTACAAGGGATTATGCTAAACAACTGGCGATAGATTTATGTGAGTATGATTATATAATGGAATATGAGTCAACAGTATATAATCTATATCTGACAGATAGTGATAAGCAATCGTGCAAATCAAATGCACACGATACCTATGAAGATATGTCTGAAAAAGCTCATAATAATACTAAGCTGACAGAAGACGATATATATAACATCTTGTGTCGAAAGAAGCTTGTTGAGAAATATGTAACAAGAGCTGCACAGAAGGTACAGGAAGAAGGCTTTGAGGGCGACAGTTCGTTGTTTAATTATGATGGCGATTTCTACAAAGAAAAGATTAAGATTAAATATGATGTTACTGAGAATCACAAGCTGCTGGATAAAATAACAATGGGCAGAGTGACGGTTAATTAGAACGGAACACTTTAGCGGACAAGGAGAAAGACAATGACAAAGGATATGACAAAGGGTTCACCCCTTAGATTAATTCTTGGATTTGCATTTCCAATGCTTCTTGGAATGCTTTTTCAGCAATTTTATAATCTTGTTGACACAATGATAGTTGGTAAAACGCTTGGTGTGTCAGCACTGGCTGGTGTTGGCGCAACAAGCTCTATCAATTTTATGATTATTGGTTTTTGTATGGGGATATGCAGTGGTTTTGCTATTCCGGTTGCACAGCAGTTTGGTGCAGGGAAATACAGTGAACTTAGAAAATATGTATTTAATGGGTATGTATGCAGTGCAGTATTTGCTGTTGTTATGACGATATTGTCAGTTGTATTCTGTGCTCCGATATTAAGACTGCTCAACACGCCGGATGATATATTTATGCATGCTTATAATTATATTGTGATTATATTTGCAGGTATTCCAACCGTATTTTTATATAATATTGTGTCAGGTATAATTCGTTCGCTTGGTGACAGCAAGACGCCTGTATATTTTCTTGTGTTGTCATCAGTCATAAATATAGCTTTGGATTTCATACTTATATTATATGTAAAGATGGGTGTTGCAGGAGCAGGCGTTGCAACTGTTGTATCACAGCTTATAGCAGGAGTTGGCTGTACAATATATATGTACAAGAAGTTTGATATACTTAAGGGCACTAAGCAGGAAAAAGTAATAAGTAAAAAACATATAAGCAACCTGTGCTTCATAGGGGTTCCTATGGGGCTTCAGTATTCGATAACAGCAATAGGAAGTACAATACTTCAGGCGGCAGTAAATGGACTTGGTTCGTCATATGTAGCGGCTATGACAGCTGGTTCTAAGATGTTTAACTTTACCTGCTGTCCATTTGATGCACTTGGTTCTACAATGGCAACATACGGAGGACAGAATGTTGGTGCTGGAAAGATAGACAGACTCGGAAAGGGCATAAAAGCTGCAATGTTAATTGGTGCAGTATACAGTGTTGTTGCACTTGTGGTGTTATATTTCTCGGCTGATTATATTGCACTCCTGTTCGTTGATGCAGGAGAAACTGCAATTATAGAATTGACAAGAAGATTTATAATGGCATCAGCATTGTTCTATATCCCGCTTACAGGTGTTAATGTATACAGATTCTGTATACAGGGAATGGGCTTTTCGGTATTTGCTATATTAGCAGGTGTATTTGAAATGCTTGCAAGAACACTTGTTGCAATACTTTTAATTCCACATATTGGTTTTAATGGTGCGTGTCTTGCCAATCCGGCGGCGTGGATAGCAGCTGATTTATTCTTGATTCCGGCATTTATACACTGTTGTAATAAGCTTAAGAGATATGAATAAAATCACGGTAACAGGGCAATCTTAATGTTATAGTTATCTGTTCAGGGCTGGTGGTGATGTTACATCACAGCACTGTGAGGTAATGTTAGCTGGTTGAGATTGTTTGAAAGGATGCCTATAATGAGTGATTTTAGCTGTAATGTTAAAGAGAATATTAAAAGGTTGGAAACCAGTCTTAACGTAGAACGTAATTTTGATATACTTCAGAGAGAAGTAATAATTGCGGGGCGTAAGGCTGGCTTCTTTTTTATAGATGGATTTGTTCGGGAAGATATGGCTGAGAAGCTTATGCAGTTCTTTTATTCGTTGAAAGAATCGGACATAACAAGTCTTGATATATTTCTGGAGAAAGGTATGCCTTATACAGAGGTTACAAGGAGTGGAAATGTTGATTATGTTATAACACAGTTTCTGTCAGGTGTATCTATTATGACGATAGACGGTTTTGATGAATGTCTGTTAATAGATTGCAGAACGTATCCTATGCGTTCAGTATCAGAGCCGTGGAAAGACAGGGTGTTAAGAGGTTCAAGGGATGGTTTTGTGGAAACACTTGTATCTAATGCGGCACTTTTAAGAAGAAGGATACGTGACCCAAGATTCTCTATGGAATTATATGGAGTTGGCAGACGTTCACGTTCAGATGTTGCGATATGTTATATATCTGACTCTGTTGACCAGAGTGTTCTTAATAGAATGAGAAAGCTTATACAATCAATAGATGTTGATGCACTCACTATGAATATAGAAAGCCTTGCAGAATGTATGTTCACACATAAATGGATTAACCCATTTCCGAAGTTTAAATACTCAGAACGCCCAGATACTGCAACAGCGGCAATACTTGACGGGAATATTGTAATTATGGTAGACAATTCTCCCGCAGTTATGATAATTCCTGCATCTATCTTTGATATTATAGAGGAAGCAGATGATTTTAACTTTTCACCAATGATTGGCTCATATCTTAGAATTACAAGATTTTTCTTCTCTATTGTAACGTGGATATTAACTCCGTTATGGCTGCTTTTTGTAAACAATCCTGACTGGGTTCCTGAATTTATGAAATTCGTGCTTATAACAGATGATATAACCGTGCCTGTGCTTTTACAGCTCCTTATACTTGAGCTTGCAGTTGACGGTCTTAAGCTTGCGGCAGTCAATACACCTACTATGTTATCGACACCTTTAAGTATTGTAGCAGGTATTGTTGTTGGTGAATATGCAGTTAGTTCAGGCTGGTTTAATCCGGAGGCACTTCTTTATATGGCGGTTGTAACAGTAGGAACTTATGGACAGACAAACTTTGAAATGGGTTATGCATTTAAGTTCTTAAGGGTGCTTACTCTTATACTCACACAGATATTTAATCTTGGTGGATTTATTGCAGGAGTTGTAATATCTGTGCTTATGATAGCGTTTAATAGGACTATAACGGGGAAGAGTTATATATATCCGCTTATTCCCTGGGATGGGAAAATGCTTAAGAGGAAGGTACTCAGGGTCAGACTGCCGCATAGTTATAAGTAGAGACGTGTGAATTGGTAATACAAGTTTATATAATTTTTCTAATTAATTCTGCTTTTATTAATGGTAATTCCCGATAAATGTGATAAACTAATATCATTAATGGAATTGTATTGTGATTTATAGACAATCTGAGAGTGTTGGAGGAATTATGAGCAAGGTAATCGGAATTGATTTGGGAACAACTAATAGCTGCGTGGCGGTGATAGAAGGTGATACACCGACAGTTATAACTAATAGTGAGGGCTATAGAACGACACCATCAGTTGTTGCATTTACCAAGAACAAAGAACGTCTTGTTGGAGATACAGCTAGAAGACAAGCATCAGTTAATTCAGATAGAACCATTTTCTCTATCAAAAGATATATGGGTACAGATTATAAGAAGAAGATAGATGGCAAGCCGTATACACCACAGGAGATTTCGGCATATATTTTGATGAAGTTAAAGAAAGATGCGGAGAATTTCCTAGGCGAAGAAGTTACAGATGCTGTTATAACAGTACCGGCATACTTTAATGATGCACAGAGACAGGCAACTAAGGATGCGGGTAAGATAGCTGGTCTTAATGTTCTTAGAATTATTAATGAACCGACAAGTGCGGCACTTGCTTATGGGCTTGATAATGGCAATCCTCAGAAGATACTTGTTTATGATCTTGGCGGAGGAACTTTTGACGTTTCGGTTATTGATATAGGGGATAATGTTATTGAAGTGCTTGCAACGTCAGGTGATAATCATCTTGGTGGAGATGATTTTGATGCAAGGCTTGTTAATTATCTTGTTGAACGCTTTAAAGAGACTGATGGAATTAATCTGTCTAAAGATGCTTCAGCTATGCAGAGATTAAGAGAAGAGGCTGAGAAAGCCAAGAAAGAATTGTCGTCTGCATTTAATGCCAATATTAATCTCCCATTTATTGCGATGGCTAAAGATGGACCACATCATATGGATATGAATATTTCAAGACAGCAGTTTAATGAGCTGACGGCTGATCTTGTTGATAAGACAGTTATTCCTGTTGAAAATGCTCTCCATGATGCAGGACTTAATAAGAATGATATAGGAATGGTGCTTCTTGTTGGAGGTTCAACAAGGATTCCGGCGGTTCAGGATAAGGTAAGACAGATTATGGGAAAAGAACCATCAAGAAATCTTAATCCTGATGAGTGCGTGGCACTTGGTGCGGCGGTTCAGGGTGGTAAGCTTGGCAACCAGCTTATGCCAGGCTCAGCGGCATCAGAGATTATACTTATGGACGTAACACCTTTGTCGTTGTCAATAGAGACTGTTGGAGGAATTGCAAGCAGACTTATAGAGCGTAATACTACAATACCTACAAGACACAGCCAGATATTTACTACGGCTGGTAATTTCCAGACATCAGTAGATATTAAGGTATTTCAGGGTGAGAGAAGATTTACAAGGGATAATAAGCTTTTGGGTAATTTCAAGCTTAATGGTATCAAGAGGGCTATGGCAGGTGTTCCACAGATAGAGGTAACATTTGATATTGATGCCAATGGAATTGTCAATGTATCAGCTAAAGACCTTGGAACTGGAAGAGAGCAGTCTATTACGATAACTTCAAGCTCTAATATGTCAGAGGAAGAGATTGAGAGAGCTAAGTGGGAAGCGGAAGTGTATGGCGAGCAGGATAAGAAGAATGAGGAATACTGGAATTCGCATATTGAAGCTGAGAATACTTTAAAGAGAGCTGAGGGCGAATACAGCCAGAATAAAAAGGTATGGGATAAAGCTAAGAAGAAGGCTGTAAAGGAAGCTATGAACCAGTTGAAAAGAATTGTTGTCAAGTGTAAGCCTGAGAAGATGAATGCAGATTTAGCACATCAGTTAGATGAGCTTAGAATTAATCTTGAAAATGTTTTGAATAATTAATGGAAATCTGATATTATCTATAGAGTGTTATTTTATAGATAATATCAGTTTTTTATATAGATGTATACAGAATGGGAGGCAGATAAGTGGCAGCAGGTTCGACATATGGAAATATTTTTAAATTTATGACTTGGGGTGAATCTCACGGAGAGGGACTCGGAGTTGTTGTTGATGGCTGTCCTGCGGGAATTTCTCTTTGTGAAGAAGATATACAGAAGTTTCTTAACAGAAGAAAACCAGGACAGTCAAAGTATACTACACCTAGGAAAGAAGATGATAAAGTAAGTATTTTGTCAGGTGTATTTGAAGGAAAGACGACAGGAACGCCGATTTCTATGGTAGTATATAATAAAACACAGCGTTCAGCAGATTATTCTGAGATAGCAGGCTATTACAGACCTGGACATGCAGATTATACATTTGATGAAAAATATGGTTTCAGGGATTACAGGGGCGGCGGACGAAGCTCTGGAAGGGAAACTATAGGCAGGGTTGCGGCAGGAGCAATAGCTGTTAAGATATTAGAGGAACTTGGAATAAATGTATGCGCATATTCATCAAGAATTGGCGGAATTAATATAGACTATAATAATTTTGATTTGAAAGAACGCGATAATAACGCATTTAATATGCCAGACAGTAATGCTGCTATGCAGGTTGAGAAGTACGCAGATGAGAAGCTGAAAGAGCAGGATTCAATGGGTGGAATAATTGAGTGTGTTGTAACTGGTATGATGGCTGGTGTTGGAGACCCTGTATTTGAGAAGCTGGATGCTAATCTTGCAAAGGCTATAATGTCCATTGGTGCTGTAAAAGGCTTTGAAATTGGTGATGGATTTGCAGCAGCAGACAGTACAGGAAGTACGAATAATGACAGCTTTACTATTAAGGACGGAAAAGTTGTCAAAAAGACTAATCACAGCGGCGGTGTGCTTGGTGGTATGAGCGATGGCTCTGATATAATCATAAGAGCGGCAGTCAAGCCTACACCTTCAATAGCAAGAACTCAAGAGACGGTCAGCAAATCTGGCGAAGATATAGAGGTATCAATAAAGGGAAGACACGACCCAATGATAGTGCCAAGAGCTGTAGTTGTTGTTGAGGCGATGACAGCAGTTACTCTTGTGGATATGATATTTGCCAATATGACATCAAGAATTGACAGGATAACAGAGTTTTATAAGAGAGATTAATCAGGAATTATTTATTATAGAACAGAGTGATTAAGAGTTATATATTTGTTAGATATATAGATTGCATTTTATTAAGAGATGCAGATTATATATATTTGTTGAGAAATATAGGTTGTATATTTAAGGGCAATTAATTTAAGATTATATATAAGGAAAGAGAGAATATGTACAAGATATTAAAGACAGATGGAAGAGCAAAAAGAGCTGAATTTACAACAGTTCATGGAACTGTGCAGACACCTGTATTTATGAATGTTGGTACAGTGGCTGCTATTAAGGGTGCAGTTGCTACAACAGATTTACAGGAAATAGGAACACAGATAGAGTTATCCAATACTTACCACCTCCATGTAAGACCGGGTGATAAGCTTATAAAAGAGCTTGGAGGTCTTCACAAGTTTATGAACTGGAATAAGCCTATTCTTACAGATTCGGGCGGATTTCAGGTGTTCTCACTTGCGGGACTTCGTAAGATTAAGGAAGAAGGAGTAACTTTCCAGTCACATATAGATGGACATAAGATATTTATGGGGCCAGAGGAAAGTATGCAGATTCAGTCTAATCTGGGTTCGACTATAGCAATGGCATTTGACGAGTGTGCGCCTGCTAAGGCTGATAGAAAGTATATTATTAATTCAGTTGAGAGAACTACAAGATGGCTTGAGCGTTGTAAGAAGGAGATGAATCGTCTTAATTCACTTGAAGATACTATAAATAAGAGTCAGATGTTATTCGGTATTAATCAGGGGGCAATTTATGATGATATAAGAATTGACCACGCAAAGCGCATATCAGAGCTTGATCTTGACGGATACGCAGTTGGCGGTCTTGCGGTTGGTGAGACACACGAAGAAATGTATCACGTTCTGGACGAGGTTGTTCCATACCTTCCACAGAACAAGCCAACTTATCTTATGGGAGTTGGTACACCAGCTAATATCTTAGAGTCGGTTGACAGGGGTATTGATTTCTTTGACTGTGTATATCCATCAAGAAATGGACGTCACGGACACGTGTATACAAAGTTTGGAAAGATTAATCTTTTTAATGCAAAGTATGAAAAAGATACAGCACCTATTGAGGAGGGCTGCCAGTGTCCAGCCTGCAGGAATTATTCCAGAGCATATATAAGACATTTGCTTAAGGCTAAGGAAATGCTTGGAATGAGACTTTGTGTGCTTCATAACCTTTACTTTTATAATCACCTTATGGAAGATATAAGGGGGGCTATTGATGCAGGAAATTATAAGAGCTTTAAGGATGAAAGATTATATCTGCTTAAGACTTATGATAAGAAGTAATTAATGGCAGTGCATAAATATTTAAAATCATAAAAATGCTATAAATTTATCATTAAACAATGGACATATGACCACAATTAAGGTATTATAACAATATTGAGCCTATATGAAGGCAAGTAATTAGGAGGAATATATATGGGACAGCTTGGTATTATTGTAGTATATGTAGTTGCACTTGGTGCATTAATGTACTTTTTCGCAATTAAGCCACAGAAGAAACAGCAGAAAGAACAGCAGCAGCTTATGGACTCTATGGAGATAGGTGATTATGTTCTTACAACAAGTGGTTTCTATGGTGTTATTCTTGATATAACAGAAGATGATGTTATCGTTGAATTTGGTAACAATAAGAACTGCCGTATAACAATGCAGAAGAAAGCGATTGCTCAGGTAGAAAAGCCAGCTTCATCAGAAGAATAATCAGAGAGAATAATAAATCAGAATTAAAAGATTTAGCTTCCAGTGCCGGTAAATGGTGCTGGAAGCTTTTTGTGTAATAGGAAATTCTGATAGGATTCTCTGTTATACAAAAAATATTATGTGGCGATAATACACACTCGCACGAATATGCAGGTTGATGCAGACGACTGAATACGGTGCGAAAATGAGCTTTTCCTATTTTAATAAAAATGAGTGTTTTGGTACTGCTGATATTGTACAAATACTTGAAAAATGCACTATTATGGAGTAATATATTAACCAATAGCCTGAAAGTGGGTTAATAAACTTAAGTAGGGCGTTAGTACAAGAAGGAAAGGCAGGATGCGTTATGGATTGTAAAATAACTTTAATTCCCGGTGATGGAATCGGACCAGAGATAGTCGCAGAAGCAGTTAAAGTATTAAATGCAGTAGCTGACAAATATGGACATAAGTTCGATTATACGAAGATTTTAATGGGAGGCTGTTCTATTGATGAGTGTGGAGTACCTCTTACAGATGAGGCAGTAGCAATTGCTAAGGCTTCAGATGCAGTGCTTCTTGGTGCTGTTGGTGGCAACGTGGGTAACTCAAGATGGTATGATGTTGCACCTGACCTAAGACCAGAGGCTGGATTATTAAAGATTCGTAAGGATTTGGAGTTATTTGCTAATATTCGTCCTGCATATTTATACAATGAGTTAAAGGCAGCCTGCCCTCTTAAGGAAGAGATAATCGGAGATGGCTTCGATATGGTTATTATGAGAGAGCTTACTGGTGGTCTTTACTTTGGTAAAAGACACACAGAAGAAGTTGACGGACTTATGACTGCCATAGATACTCTTACATATAATGAAGAAGAGATTAGAAGGATAGCAATCAAGGGCTTTGAAATTGCTATGAAGAGAAGAAAGAAAGTAACAAGTGTAGATAAGGCAAATGTACTTGATTCTTCAAGACTCTGGAGAAAGATTGTACACGAAGTTGCTAAAGATTATCCAGAAGTTGAATTAGAGGATATGCTTGTAGATAACTGCGCTATGCAGCTTGTTATGAATCCGGGACAGTTTGATGTAATTCTTACAGAGAATATGTTCGGTGATATTCTTTCAGATGAAGCTAGTATGATAACAGGTTCTATCGGTATGTTATCATCAGCAAGCCTTGGTAAGACTAAGTTAGGCTTATATGAGCCAAGCCATGGTTCAGCGCCAGATATAGCAGGAAAGAATATAGCTAACCCTATAGCAACTATCCTTTCAGCAGCTATGATGTTAAGATATTCACTTGACCTTGATAAGGAAGCAGATGCTATTGAGGCAGCAGTTGCAGCAGTCCTTAAGGAAGGTTACAGAACAACAGATATTTATTCAGAAGGCTGCACAAAGGTCGGAACAGACAGGATGGGTGACCTTATAGCAGAGAGCGTATAAATAAAGTATAGACAGTAATGATAAATGTTTCCTGGCAGCATAATGTATAAAAGCTGGATAATTAGTGAAGCAGTATAATGTATGAAGGCTTAACGAATATTGGAATAAGTTATGTATTTTATGTAAATATGCGAGCTAAGAGAACATTTTAACTTAAAGAATTAGATTTACAAGGAGAATAGTTATGGTAAGTGATAACGCAAGAAGCGGTATGCAGCAGGCACCTGCACGAAGCCTTTTTAATGCACTTGGATTCACAGCAGAAGAGATGAAGAAACCTATGATTGGTATTGTAAGTTCATATAATGAAATTGTACCAGGTCATATGAATATTGATAAGATTGTTAATGCAGTTAAGCTAGGAGTAGCAGAAGCTGGTGGTGTTCCAGTAGTATTCCCAGCTATCGCTGTGTGTGATGGTATTGCTATGGGACACGTTGGTATGAAGTACTCTTTAGTAACAAGAGATTTAATAGCTGACTCTACAGAATGTATGGCTATTGCACATCAGTTTGACGGACTTGTTATGGTACCTAACTGTGATAAGAACGTTCCGGGACTTCTTATGGCAGCAGCAAGACTTAACCTTCCTACAGTATTTGTATCAGGTGGTCCTATGCTTGCAGGTCACGTAAAGGGTAAGAAGAGAAGTCTTTCATCTATGTTTGAGGCAGTTGGTTCATATGCGGCTGGAACAATGACAGAAGAAGATGTTCTTGAATTTGAGGAAAAGGTATGTCCTACTTGTGGTTCTTGCTCAGGTATGTATACAGCTAACTCTATGAACTGTCTTACAGAAGCTCTTGGTATGGGACTTCGTGGGAATGGAACAATCCCAGCCGTATATTCAGAGAGAATTAAGCTTGCTAAGCACGCTGGTATGGCTGTTATGGATATGGTTAATAAGGGTATTACAGCAAGAGATATTATCACAGAGGATTCTATTATGAATGCACTTACTGTTGATATGGCACTTGGCTGTTCAACAAATAGTATGTTACATCTTCCAGCTATTGCACACGAGATTGGTTTTGATTTTGATATTAAGTTCGCTAATCCAATAAGCGAAAAGACACCTAACCTCTGCCACCTTGCACCAGCAGGTCCTACATATATGGAAGATCTTAATGAAGCCGGTGGTGTATATGCAGTTATGAAGGAGCTTGCTGATATTGGACTTCTTAATACAGATTGTATGACAGTATCAGGAAAGACAATCGGTGAGTGTATTGCTACAGCTTATAACAAAGATGAAGAAGTCATAAGACCAATTGATAAGCCATATAGTAAGACAGGAGGTCTTGCAGTTCTTTCTGGAAATCTTGCACCAGATGGTTCGGTTGTTAAGCGTTCAGCAGTAGTTGATGAAATGCTTGTACACGAAGGCCCAGCAAGAGTATTTGACTGTGAAGAAGATGCTATTGCAGCTATAAAGGGCGGAAAGATTGTACCTGGTGATGTTGTTGTTATCAGATATGAAGGTCCTAAGGGTGGCCCTGGTATGAGAGAAATGCTTAACCCAACATCAGCTATTGCTGGTATGGGACTTGGTTCATCAGTTGCACTTATTACAGATGGACGTTTCTCAGGTGCAAGCCGTGGTGCTTCTATCGGACACGTTTCACCAGAAGCAGCAGTAGGTGGTCCTATTGCTTTAGTAGAGGAAGGCGATATCATAAGCATTGATATTCCAGGCTTAAAGCTTGAACTTAAAGTTTCTGATGAAGAACTTGCTGCAAGAAAAGCAAAATGGCAGCCAAGAGAACCTAAGGTAACAACAGGATATCTTAAGAGATATGCTTCAATGGTTACATCAGGTAACAGAGGTGCTGTTTTAAAGACACCAGAGGCATAATAAGTATATTTAGATAAAATAGAATGATAAATATAATGAAAGGAAGACAGACTAATGATATTAAATGGTTCAGAGATTATAGTTGAATGTTTAAAAGAACAGGGCGTAGATACTGTATTTGGATACCCAGGTGGAGCCATTCTTAACGTCTACGATGCGTTATATAAGCACTCAGATGAGATAACACATATCCTTACATCTCACGAACAGGGTGCATCTCACGCCGCAGACGGATATGCGAGAGCAACAGGAAAGGTTGGTGTATGTTTTGCGACATCAGGACCTGGTGCCACTAATCTTGTAACAGGTATTGCAACAGCTATGATGGATTCAATTCCAATCGTTGCCATTACATGTAATGTTACACTTCCACTCCTTGGAAGAGATAGTTTTCAGGAAGTAGATATAGCTGGAATAGTTATGCCGATTACTAAGCACAGCTTTATTGTAAAAGATGTAAAGGATCTTGCTGCTACATTAAGAAGAGCCTTTAAGATAGCTAAGGAAGGACGTCCGGGTCCTGTTCTTGTTGATATAACTAAAGATGGAAGAAAAATAAATAGCAAGCTAAAAGCTTTTGCGGATGACTTTGGATTTAAAATTACATTGTGTAAACCAAGGCATTCTTATACCAAAGGAAAAGTAGAATCTGCAAATAAATTTGTAGAATGGATATTACCTTATGATGGAGAATTTGAAAATGAATCAGACATCATTGAACTGCTTCAAAGAATAAATTCTAAGGTTAATCAAGCACCAAACCAAGCAACTAACATTCCACCTATATTATTATTTCAAAAAGAAAAGGAGTATCTACTTCCCTTACCAAGTAATCATATCATAGAATCCTATATGAACTACGACCGTCAAACCAAAGTTCATAAGGATTCACTAATAACTTATAAAGGAAGTAAATACTCTGTACCACCTAAATATATAGGTAAATCTGTAACTCTTAGAAGAATAGATAAAGAATTACAAATATATTTTAACACAGATTTAATTTCAACACATCAATTAAGTGATAATAAGATTAATTATAATGAGTGTGATTATAAAGAAATTTTAGGATCAGTGTTAAAAAATAAGAGTGCGGATGATATAGAATCGCTAGCGGAAGCTAATTTAAAACAGTTTGATGCTTTTTTATAATTAAATAGGAGGATAATATGAATAACTATGTTAAATTACTAAATAATCTTGAGGAGTTAGGATTGCTTAATATCAAAGCTAGTATTGATAAATATATAGATCTAATTAACTCTGGAAATAAAAGTATTGTTGATGCTCTTTATGAGTTAAGTAATTTAGAAATTAATATAGCAAATCCTATTTTGTTAAAAAGAATAAAAGACGTCTTTAAATATATTTTATAAGTAAAAATATTAAATGTAAACATAATCAAAGAAAAAATATTAATTTAAAACAAATATAAATAAGAAATTAATGTA
>ENA-OOXF01001254-OOXF01001254.1-human-gut-metagenome-genome-assembly--contig:-NODE-1254-length-17005-cov-3.883481_pt1 | contig 17005 bp, 9 predicted proteins | sample MGYA00241586_ERZ501341 | MGnify/ENA primary metagenome ERZ501341 (study PRJEB25962, sample SAMEA2042985) | human gut metagenome | biome: human gut; feature: human-associated habitat; material: faeces... | reverse complement strand
GAGCACAACATTTTCAAGAATTGAGAATTTGTGGCCACGGGACGGTTCTTGCCCTCCACCGCTGCGCTCAAAACGTATTTCCGAAAATTGTTTCCGAATTGTTAAGACACAAAAATAAGTAGAGAGTTCCGCTGCTCGTGTATGTTGATCGCCGTTTGACCCGAACGAAGTTCCTGCCCCTGTTTTGCAGCGGCGTTGGCCGGAAAGCCGGTATCACATTCGGACGGCTCATGAAATTTTCAAGGTACAGCTTCCCGGAAAAGAAAAAGACCGCCCACGCAGTACAGGCGAAGGATTTTGTCGGGTGAAACGGCGGCAAAACGATCGGGTGTGTTGTGGGGCGGTACGTTCTTTTGGGGGGCAATCACTCACTGAAAGTGGTGGTTATCACGGTGAGAACCACCACTTTTCATAGCAAGCCAACTTTTCAATCCATCGGCAACATCGTTGGCTTGCATATCGCAAATATGAAGTTTCGGTTGAGCCAATTTCTTATCTTGCGATAATGTGATTTGTGACAAAGGGTATCATGGTTTGCAAGGTGCGTCAAGATGGTTTTGAGTATTTTATTGTGGTAAAGCAATAATAGTAGGACTTATAGAAAAAATTGGAAGCTTTCAGCATAGCGGACACTTCCATAAGTTTTTACCCATTCATACTGAAATTTCAAGTCTATGTTTCGGATAAAAAACTGTTCTGCTTTTCAACGTATATCTTCTGCCAGGGCACCGCCAGTGGCACGATATACAGCTGGCGTACAGCCGTAGCGCACCTGAAACTTTTTATAAAAGAAGTTCTGGTTGGAATAGCCACACTGGTTGGCGATCTGACTAATAGGTGCTTCGGTGGTCAACAGCAGGAAGGCGGCGCGGGACAGCCGCCCATCCGATACCAGATCCTTGAAGGCACTGCCGGTGCCCTCCTTGACCATGCGAGAAAGGTAATTGGGGTGGAAGCCAAAATGCGCTGCGGTGCTTTCCAGTGTGCAGTCGATGCAGTGGTCATCCATGTATTGCAGCACTTCGGTGAGGTAGTTCTTGTTGGATTTGTGGTATTCGTGTTCCTGATTGCCCTGATAGCAGCGTGCCAGCTCGATGAAGATCAGGCTCATATAATTCTCTACCGCACCCGCCGTGCAGGTGGTAGGGTCCAGATATTCGCAGAACACACACTCAAACAGATCCCGGAAAATATACGACCGCTCCGTATGAAACAGCAGATAATGGTCGTGATCGTTGCGCTCGTTCAGCGCATTGGAAAGAAACCGCGGCACCGCTCCACTGGCGGCAAGCCGCTCGATGAAGCTTGCCTTGAAATAATTCTGCCCCATCAGGCAGTTGAGCAGGATGTCGTTTTCGCCGGTGGGCAACACCCGGTGCACCACATCCCGGTCCAGAATGGTCACATCGCCGGTGTGCATCTCAACCGTCTGGCCGTTGATCTCTTGCACGCAGGTGCCGGAGTACACATAGTTCATTTCAATGTAGTTGTGGCGGTGCAGCGGCACCATGCCAAAACGGGTCTGCTTGTTAAAGGCCAGATTGCCTCCCTCCAGCACGCGGGGCGCAATTTTGGGGGAGATCACACCATGCAGATTGGAGGCCGCCTGTTTTTTAGGGGACGGAAAAAACAGGATCTCATCGCTGCTGTCCGCACCCGTCACAACAGCCGCTTCGCCCTCATACCGGAAATTTTTGAAATAGATCAGAGAATCCTCCGGGTGCTCCCGGTAGTGCAGTTCTTTTTCACTGAGGGGAAAGAGCATTTCCCGGAATGCCTCACGCGCCAGCATGGCAGATACCTCCCAAAAGGTTTGATTTTGTCAGTGAGTGTCTTAAACTTTGCCAGTATCGTTCGACGAAAAGTTTGATTTTGTCAGCACCGGAGTTTGCTTTTGAGATTGTGACACCGTGCCGGATACGGTACAATACAGGTACGATTTAGACACAAGCATACAATGAAATGCCAGCTGTGTCAAGTTTTTGTGCGTATTTTGGAAGATGTCAAAGAGAAGGAGAACAAGATCATGGCAAGAAAAGACTACGATCAATTTGCCGATGAGCTGATCGCGGCAGTCGGCGGCAAAGAGAACATTGTCAGTGTGACGAACTGCATGACCCGTCTGCGCTTTGTGCTGGCAGACGAGAGCATCGTCAAGGATGACGAGGTCAAAAAGATCAAAGGCGTGATGAGCGTTGTGCACGGTGCAGGACAGTACCAGATCCCCATCGGTACTTATGTCTCTGACCTGTGCCCCGTCGTCAAGGCAAAGCTGGGCCTGACGGAGGATGCCATGGCTGCCGGCAAGGCCAAGGCCGAAAGCATGCGTGTAGTCAAGAAGGACAGCTTCTTCAACAAGTTCTTCAAGGCCATTTCCGGCTGCATCCTGCCCATGATCGCACCCATGGCCGCCGGTGGTATCATCAAGGGCGTTCTGACCATCCTGACCACCTTCGGTGTGCTCACCAGTGACAACGGCATTTACCTGATCCTGTATGCAGCGGCCGATGCGTTGATGTACTTTATGCCCATCATCGTCGGTTTCTCGGCCGGCAAGGTCTTTGGCATGAATCCTTATACCGCTGCTGTCATCGGCGCAGCGATGCTGTACCCGAAGCTGGCTGCTTTCGTGGGCGCGGAGGAAACGCTTACCTTCTTCGGCCTCAAGGTCACGATGCTGGATTACTCCCAGACCCTGCTGCCCATCCTGCTGGCCGTCTTTGTGGCAAGCTGGATCGAAAAGGCTGCGAAAAAGATCATCCCGCAGATGCTGCAATTGATGTTCGTGCCGACTGTGGTGCTGGTCATCACGCTGCCGCTCACCCTGCTGGTGGTCGGCCCGGTCATGACAGGCGTTTCCAATGCTCTGGCTACCGGTGTCAACGCGCTGTACCATGCGGTGCCTGTGGTCTGCGGCGGTGTTCTGGGCGCGTTCTGGCAGCTGTTCGTCATGATGGGTGTCCATGCAGCCATGATCCCCATCATCATCAACAACCTTACCACCCTGGGTTACTGCCCGGTCAACGCCATCTTGGGCCTGACCGTCTGGGCACTGGCTGGTGTGGCTCTGGGCTACGCACTCAAGGTGAAGGATGGTGAGACCCGTGCAACGGCATTCGGCACCATGGCTTCTGCGCTGTGCGGCATCACCGAGCCGGTCATCTATACCGTGGCCCTGACCAACTTCAAGCGGTTTATCTGCGCCTTCGTGGGTGGCGGCGTTGCCGGTGTCATCGGTGGTATCCTGGGCATCAAGTTCTACACCTGGGGCGGTGACGGCATCTTCCGTATCCCGTCCATGATCAACCCCGCAGGTCTGGATATCAGCTTCTGGGGCTTCCTGATCTGCGCAGCCATTGCCTTTGTGGTTTCTGCAATCGGCAGTTATGCTGTGACCAGCGCGGACGAAAAAGCGTAATATTTCCCGCATGGCACCTGCCTCTTGCAAAAGGGACGGGTGCTGTGCTATGTTCAGAGTGAGTGAAACGGAAGGAAAGGACCCGAGCATGAAAAGCGTTTGTGATGTCCTGCATGGACAGACCCCCAATGCTCTGTATCCCTTTTTGTGGGTGCATGGCGTAGAAAGTGAAGAAGAACTGCGCCGCGAGGTGCAGAAGATCCGCGAAAGCGGCATCGGCGGCTTCTGTGTGGAAGCCCGTCCGCACAAGGATTTCAACGGTCCGGGCTGGTTCCGGGATCTGGCCCTGCTGCTGGACGAAGCAAAGCGCACGGGTATGGAGATGTGGATCCTGGATGACAGCCACTTTCCCACCGGTTTTGCGGATGGTGCGGTCAAGCGGGAGCACCCGGAGCTGTGCAAAAAGTTTCTCTGCTGCAAAACGCTGGATTATGCCGGCCCGATGGAGAACATGACCGCTGTTCTTAAGTATGCCCTCCGCGACCCGCGTGACAAAATCCTGGCTGTGACCCTGAGCCGCAAAACCGCGTTTGAAACCATTGACCCGACTACTACCATCGACCTGACGGACAAAGTTTATACTTTTGAAGATGCCCGTACGGGGGAGATCATGCTTTCCTCCATGGGCCAGCCGCTGCCCGGCAACCCCAAGGAAGGTCCCTGCGTGGCCGTGGATTTTGACCTGCCGGATGGACAGTGGACTCTGAACGTCATCACTGTCAGCTACAAGGGCGGCGAGAAACAGACGGAAGGCTATCTGAACCCGCTGGATTCGGCGGCGACCAAGGTACTGCTGGATACCGTCTATGAGCCGATCTATGCCCACTTTGGGGAGGAGTTTGGCAAAACGCTGCGCGGGTTCTTCTCGGATGAGCCGCGGCTTGGCAACATCCACGGGGCGGAGGATGCCGCCATCGGCCACAACAGCGCCATGAACCTGCCCTGGCGGGATGGCATGGAGAACCTGCTGGCCGGAAAGCTGGCCGGAACGGCTCTGACAGACCGTGCTGCCGGGAACATCCGTGCGTTGCTGCCGCTGTTGTTCCTGCGCAGCAGCGATGAGAGCGCTCATGTGGCACAGTATACCTATATGGATCTGGTCAGCCAGCTGTACAGCGACAACTTTGATGGTGTTCTGGCGGCCTGGTGCCATGCCCACCACTGCGAGCACATCGGCCATACCATCGAGGACAACAATGCCACGGCTCGTCTGGGCTATGGTGCGGGGCATTTCTACCGCGCCATGGCGCATCAGGATATGTCCGGTATCGATGTGGTCATCCAGCAACTGCTGCCCGGTATGGATGAGGGAATGTTCAAGGGCATGCACAGCCCCGGCTGGGACGGCGAGTTTTTTACCTATATGTTGGGCAAGCTGGGGGCAAGTCTGGCCCACTTGGACCCTGCCAAGAAAGGCCGTGCCATGTGTGAGCTGTTCGGTGCCTATGGCTGGGGCGAAGGCAACCGCCTGTGCAAGTGGCTGTCGGACTATATGCTGGTGCGCGGCATCAATCAGTTTGTGCCGCACGCCTTCAACGCGGCACCCTTCCCGGACCCGGACTGCACGCCGCATTTCTATGCCCACGGCCATAATCCGCAATATCCGGAATTCCGGCAGGTAGCCAACTACCTCAACCGGATGTCCGCAGTGCTGTCTGGCACCCATGTGGCTCCGGTGGCGCTGCTGTATCAGGCCGAAGCCGAATGGAGCGGCGAGTTTATGCTCACCCAGAAACCAGCGGCCCGGCTGGCCCGCAATGGTATCGACTATGAGCTGGTGCCCTGTGAGGTGCTGAAAGCGGACACCGCGAAGGATGGTGCGCTGCACCTGAACGGCATGCAGTTCCGTGCGCTGGTCATCCCGTACGCCGAGGCTCTGCCTGCTGCACTGCTGGAGAATGTACAGCGCTATCTGGATGCTGGGGTCAAAGTTTATTTTGTGGGCGGTCTGCCCATTCGCTGCTGTGAAGGCGGTCCGGCACCGGTACTGGAACATGCGGTCGTCACCACGCTGGATGCGCTGGTGGAGACCCTTACGGCAGACAGTATCCCTGCGCTGCATCTGAGCGCAGCGGCACCATATCTGCGATACTACCACGCTCGGCAGGCAGACGGTGATGTCTACTTCTTCACGAATGAGGGCACGCAGCCGCTTTGCACCACTGTGACCGGTGCAAAGCCCGGTGCAGCCTTTGTATACGATGCCTTTGCCAACGTTGTGACGGCAGCACCGGATGCCTTTGCTCTGACACTGGCTCCTTATGAATCCCGCTGCATTCTGGTGCCGGATGACCCGACTGCATTGCAGGTGCAGGCGGTGGCGGCTCTGCCTGCCGGTGTTCCGGCGGACTGCATTCATTTGACAGCATGCACTGTTTCGCTGGCCGATGCCGACACTGGCTGCGCCGAATATGGTGCCCCGCTCCCGCTGGAAAAACTGGTCTCTCTGCACCGTCTGCCGGGCTGCATCGCGTTTGCAGGCCGGGCACGGTATGCATTCCGCTTTACGCTGAACGAAGCACAGGCCGCACGGCCCGCCGTGCTGGCCCTGACGGCACAGGAAGGTGCCATTGTCCGGGTCAACGGTTCCGACTGCGGTGTGCGGATCTGCCCGCCTTACCGCTATGCAATCTCCGGTTCCCTGCACACCGGGGAGAATTTGTTGGAAATCGAGGTGAACACCACCCTTGGCCGCCGGATGAATGATTTTCTGGGGCAGTATATGCCCACCGAGCCACAAGGCTTGAAGAGTGAAGTAACCATACAGCTGTTCTAAAAAACTATAATCAACGATGCCCTTTGTTACTGACAAGGGGCATCGCTTTGTTTTGTGCGCGTTGAAAAGCAACCTTAAAATGTCAAATTCTTCCCACAGATTTTTCAACAGGATATTGCGGAGCAACTAAGGTTTGACGCATACGATCGTTCTGATTTTTTTCGTAGAAAAGGATGCGTTTTCAGTTTGTCTCGTTATAATTTGGAAAAGGACTTCTTCGGGTCAGAAGCCAGACAGAAAAGGTGGAATTTGATGCTGTTCTTGTCGTTTCTGTTTCATAACACTTTCAGAATGCGACTAAAAAATGAGACAGGCCAGCCTCTTTTCGGGCCGTCTATCTCATTTTTTTGGAAAAACTGTTTTACAACAATCGCACGATATCAGAGATGATCCAGAAAATCAGGAGAGATCCTCGCCATTGGAGGCGATGACTTTCTTATACCAGTAGAAGCTGTCCTTCTTCTCCCGGCTCAGGTCGCCGGTGCCGTCATCAAATTTGTTGACGTAGATAAAGCCATAGCGCTTTGCCATCTCACCTGTGGACGCAGACACCAGGTCGATGCAGCCCCAGGGGGTGTAACCCATCAGATCCACGCCGTCCTTCACGGCCTCGGCCATCTGCTCGATGTGCTGGCGCAGGTAGTCGATGCGGTAGCTGTCGTGGATCTTGCCGTCCTCGCTCTTCACATCGTAAGCGCCCAGGCCGTTTTCCACTACCATCATGGGCAGATGATAGCGATCGTAGATCTCGTTCAGGGTGTAGCGCAGGCCAATGGGGTCGATCTGCCAGCCCCAGTCGCTGGCTTTCAGGTAGGGGTTCTTCTTGCCGGTGGCGATATTACCGCCCACGTCCTCGGCGTCCTTGTGGGTGGTGACGCAGTTGGACATGTAGTAGCTGAAGGCGTAGAAGTCCACGGTGCCGGCCTTCAGGATGGCGGCATCCTCCGGCTCCTGATGGATGGTGATGTTGTGCTCGGCGAAGAAACGCTTCATATAATAGGGATACTCACCGCGCACATGCATATCGGAACAGAACCAGTTCATGATCTGCATCTGCTTCTGGTTGGCCACCACGTCGGCGGGGTCACAGGTCATGGGATAGCTGGTGATGAAGCAGATCATGCAGCCCATCTTGAACTGGGGGTAGTTGTCGTGGGCATACTTGACAGCCCTGGCGCTGGCCACGAACATGTTGTGCAGGGCCTGGAAGCGTGCCTGCTCGTCGTTTGGCACATCGGCGGTGGAACCCTCGTATCCCTGGATGGTGCCGGTGTTCAGGATGCCGCCCATGGGCATGGTGCCGGTGTTGATCTCGTTGAAGGTGAGCCAGTACTTGACTTTGTCCTTGTAGCGCTCGAAGATGGTTTTGCAGTAGTTCATGTAGAAGTCGATTAGCTCGCGGCTGGCCCAGCCGTTGTACCTTTCCACCAGAGCGTAGGGCAGCTCGTAGTGGCTGATGGTGACCAGCGGCTCGATGCCGTGCTTCTTGCAGCAGTCAAAGACCTTGTCATAGAATTCAAGGCCCTTCTCGTTCGGCTCGGTCTCCATGCCGGTGGGGAAAATGCGGGTCCAGTTGATGGAGGTGCGGAAGGTCTTGAAGCCCATCTCAGCGAAGAGAGCAATGTCCTCCTCGTAGTGGTGGTAGAAGTCGATGGCCTCATGGCTGGGATACAGCCGGTCGGAGCGGACAGCAGTTGTCACCCATTTCGGGCTGGTGTGAGATCCATTGGTGCACAGGTCAGGGACACTGGGGCCTTTGCCATCCACGTCCCATGCGCCCTCGAACTGGTTGGCTGCACAGGCACCGCCCCACAGGAAATCATCACGGAAAACGCTCATAAGTTTCTACTCCTATCCTATTTTGTTCTGGTTCAGGCGGGGTTCTGTTCAAAGAACAGCTTCAGGGCACCGATCAGGTTGGCATCGTTGCCATAGCGGCAGCGCACCAGCTCCGGCTTGACCGTCGGCATGACTGTGCAGCGCTCAAACAGCCAATCCAACTCGGCCTGAATCGCAGGCAGCAGAGCCTCCGCTGCGCTGATACCGCCGCCGATGGCCACCTTTTCCACATCCAGCACATTCTGCAGGCTCAGGATGCCAACGGCCACCCGCCGGGCAAAGATCTTGAGAGCCTTCTGCGCTTCCGGCTCCCCGGCATTGTAAGCCGCAAAGATTTCCTCGCCGGTTGGTAGCGGGCCCTGCAGCGACAGTTTCTTCTGCCGGGCATATTCCCGGATCAAACCTGTCGCCGAAGCGGCACCTGCCCACAGGGGTGCATCCGAGAAAGTTTCCACCTTGTTCATCTCAAAGGTTTCTGTCTCCATGGCTGCCATATTGGAAACAAGGCCGCTAACCTCGCCTGCGGCAGCGTGAGCGCCCATCAGCACCTTCCCGTTCAGGATGATGCCGCCGCCGATGCCGGTGCCCAGCGCCAGCACAAGGCCATTCTCCACACCGGCCAGCGCACCGGTCCAACCCTCCGCTGCTGCGGCACACTTGCCATCGTTGGCGATGGTCACCGGCACGCCCAGCCGTGCCTCTACCTGCGCAGCAAAGGGCTGCTCCCACATAAAGGCACTGAGCATTCCACCGGTATGGGCGATGCCGTTTCTGGTATCGATGCGGCCCGGCATAGAGATGGCACAGCCCACGAACTGTCCCTGAAGGGGAGCGGCAAAGCCCTCGATGGCCGCCAGAAGGTCATCCATATTCGTCAGCGGTGTCGGAACCTTTCCACCAGAGATTTTCCGGGCCTGTTCATCGGCCAGGCTGTACTTGATGAAGGTTCCGCCGATGTCGATCAAAAGATACTGTTTCATCTTATCTCCTGCTTTCTGTTGGTTGTTTTCAGACTCATGCAAAGCCCAACGCGGCAGCCAGGCTGAGCATCACCGGCAGCGTGATCAGTGACAGCAGTGTGCTCAGGCAGACCATCTGCACAGCGTAGGAAGAATCCAGCCCCAGACGCTGGGCATATACCGCGATGTTGCTGCCGATGGGGGCCGCATTCACAATGATGAGCACCGTGCCGATCTGCCGCCATCCGGCTGGAAGAAGCATCAGACAGACGATCGTCAGCAGTGGGATCACCACCAGCCGTACCGCCGAAAGGGCGTAGAGCCGGGGGCGGGTAAAGATGGCTTTGAGGTCGGTCCTGGCCAGATAGACACCCAGCACGATCATGGCAAGCGGAGCGTTCATGCCTGCAATGGCCCCCATGGGGGTGCGGAGGAACTGTGGCACCGGGATGCGGCAGAAGTAGATCATCACACCGCCCAGCAGGGAAAGCACCAGCGGATTTTTGAGCACTGCCCCCAGCTGGATGTACTTTTTGTCCCCGGAAAGCTTTGCCTGGCCGTAGGTCCACTGCAAAGCATTCAGCAGAGCCACAAAGCCTGCTGCGTAGAACACAGCTTCTCCACCCAGCACTGCTGTGACCAGCGGAAATCCCATGAACCCGGCATTGGAAAAAGCCACACCGATCTGCGCCATGGGGTCTTTGCGGAAAAAGAGCCACGACACCGCCATGGAGAGCAGCAGCACCCCGGCACCTGCCGCAATGCTGACAGCCAATTCCACAGCTCCCTTTGCCGAATACTCAATACAAAATGAATTTAGCACAACACAGGGCAGCACACAATATAACAGCAGGTGAGCCAGTGCCTTGCTGCCCTCCTGGGTGATCAGTCCGGTACGGTAAAGCACATAGCCAATGACGAGATAGAGGAACATCAAAAGGATCTGCCCCAGAACAACACCAAAGACTCCGGTCATTGCTTTCCTCCCTGTTCTTCTCCGATTTTGCGCAGCAGCGGCAGCAGAGCATCCATCACAGGGCGGTAGCCGTTGGCATACAGGTGCATTCCCTCAATGGTGTACTCCGCTTTCAGATTTCCGGCAGCATCGCACAGGTGCTTGTTCAGGTCGAGGAATTCCGCCCCGTATTTCCGGGCCAATGCCTGCACGCCCTCGCTTGCCTCCCGGATGCGCTCATTGGTGCGCCAGCGGAAGCATTCGATCAGGCCCGGATCTTCGGCCACGGTGGGGTTTACCGGATAATAGGCCAGCAGGTAGAGCTTTGTTTCAGGCAGTTTTTTCCGGATCTGCTGCACGATCTCCTCATACCGGCCCAGCATGGCGGCGCGGTCGTAGTCCGGGCCGTTCAGGTCATTGGTGCCGATGTTCAGGAACAGGTGCGCAGGCTGCAGCTCAAGGATGCACTCGTCCATGGCCTCCAGCAGCTCGGTGGTGGTAAAGCCGCCGATGCCCCGGTTGTACAAGGTGCAGTGCAGATCATCGTCCTGCAAAAACTCATACAGCGGAAACTGTTCCATCAGGCTGGAACCGGCAAACACCACCGCTCCTTTCTTTGCATAAGGATTCAGACGACGGAACCGCTCCCGCTTGATCTGCTTTTCCCTCTGGCTCTCCTGCTGCCGCAGTTCGTTCAGAAGGACATTTCGTTCCTGTTCCGTCATGGTCTTGGTTCCTTTCTCTCAGTTCTCGTGCAGGGGCAGTTCTACAAAGCTGCCCTCCCCCAGCAAGATCTTCTGGTGGGCGATGCGGGTCTTTTCCTGTTCAGACCAGACTCCTGCGTAATTGCTGTGAACGGCGTACTGCGGGAAGTCGGAAGAAGAGACATCCAGCCGCAGGCAGCTGCCGGGCTGTACCGTCCAGTTCATATCCCACATCTCCACACAGACCTTTGCTGTCTGGCCGGGAGTATAGGTCTGCCCCTCCGGCAAATCTGCTGCAATGGTGGTGATGCCGCCCCGGATGTTATAGGCCCTGCCATCCGGGAACACTTCCATCAGCTTGGCAGTGAAGGCAGTATCATCCACATCGGTCGAGACATTCAGGTGCACCTTGATTTGTCCACAAATGGGCAGTGCTTTTTCCAGCGGAGCGCTGACGAAGCTGACCACATCGGGCCGATAGTCCGGCTCCGGCTGCAGCAGGCTGCCTGCCTCTGCAATGGTGGTCAGAACGCTTTCTGCACCATGGCTGGGCACGGGGTTCTCCGGGTCATACACAAAGGTGCGCTCCCCTTCTGCCGGCTCGGCATTCAGAGTTGTTTCACCCAGATAAAGCTTTTCAGTCCGGCTCACGGGGGCAGGCCATGCCTCCAGCGTTTTCCAGCGGTCCTCCCGCATTACATAGGTGCGCACCCGCTTTTCCGGCTGTTTTTTCTGCTTCAGCAGCAGGTCGAACCATTCCAGCAGCCGGTGGGCGTCGCCGTTTTCCAGATTGTGCTGTTCGCCCCACGCAATGCAGGGCTGGGACATATGATTCCAGCAGCCGATATCCAGCCAGCTGTGCTCTTTGGTCTCAGGGGCCAGAGAGGCATAAGTGTTGATGGCACTGCCAAAATGGTGATCGTACCATGCATCGATGATATACACCGGAACCTTGGTATTTCCGGGCACATCGGCTAACAGCTTCCACCAGCCCTGCTGCCAGTAGGCATCTGTGCGGCGGGTGGCGTGGATCCAGTCCTGATACCAGTCCAACTTTCCACCCCACAGCGCTTCATCCACCTTGTCGTGGGGACGGAAGCGGCAGCTTTCCAGATAGTCCGCTGTGACCGGATGGCCTGCATTCTGCATTGCCCAGCCAGTCAGCACGTCGTGGCGGAACAGCCCCTTTTCATAGGCCGATTTGAAACGGTCGGTGCCATAGACCGTCAGCATCATTCCCTTGACCTTGGGTGGAACGATGTCTGCAATGGCCCAGCCGGTCAGGGCCAGATAGCTGGCTCCGAAATAGCCGATGCTCTCTGCCCAGGGCTGGTCGTTGAGCCACTGCAGGGTATCGCGGCCATCCGGGCGCTCATTGACGTTGGGTTCCCAATGTCCCTCGCTCTTGCCCGTACCGCGGCAGGTCTGGATTACATAGCCGTAGCCCCGGCGGGTCAGTTCTGCTCCGTTGATCTCATACAGCGGCTGCTGATTGGGATAGCAGCTGCGCTGGATCAGCACAGGGAACTGTGCAAGCCCCTCCGGTTTGAAGATCTCGGTATAGAGCCTCACTCCGTCCTGCATGGGCAGCATCAGCTCCTCCCGGCGGCAGCCATAGACCGGGCCGTCGTAGGGCATACTGGCATATTCCTGCCGGTAGCTCTCCTGCGCCTGCCGCATCATCTCTTCCATCTCACGCTGCTTCTGCTCGGCAGCGGCCTTTTTTTCTTCCTCTGTCATCGATTTTCCCGCCTTTCCGTGTTCTCAAAAGCGTGTGCAGCTGACAAAGTGGCCAGGTTCCACTTCCTTCAAGGGGATATCCCTACCGCGGCAGGCATCTGTTGCATAGGGACAGCGGGCCGCAAAACGGCAGCCGGGAGCCGGGTCCACAGGGCTTGTCAGTTCGCCGCGCATGACCTCGGTAGAGAGCTTTTTGGCCTTCAGGCTGGGGATGGGCACAGCATCCAGCAGACCCTTGGTATAGGGGTGGAGCGGATTCTTGAACAGATCCTCGGTCTTGGCATATTCCACACACTGGCCCAGATACATGACCATGATCTCGTGGCTGATGTGCTTGACCACGCTCAGATCGTGGGTGATAAAGACATAGGTCAGCTTTTTCTCATCCTGCAGATCCATCAGCAGATTCAGGATCTGTGCCTGAATGGAAACGTCCAGTGCAGAGACCGGCTCGTCGCAGATGATGAACTCCGGGTCCATGGCCAATGCGCGGCCGATGCCGATGCGCTGGCGGCGGCCGCCGTCCAGCTCGTGGCTGAAACTCTCTGCATAACGCTCATCCAGACCAACGGTCTCCATGATCTCGGCGATGCGGGCATCGTATTCGTCACGGTTTTTGCAGGTTTTATAGATCTTCAGCGGTTCTCCGATCAGCTCTTTCACGCTCTTGCGGGGATCCAGCGAACCGGACGGATCCTGGAAGATCATCTGCATCCGGGCACGGATGGGCTTGAGTTCCTTGGCATTCAGTTTGGTGATGTCGGTGCCGTCGTAGATGATCTGACCATCGGTAGCATCATAGAGCCGCAGCAGCAGGCGGCCCAGCGTGGACTTGCCGCAGGCCACGGGATCCGTTACGCCGATGATGTCCCCGGGGTGGGCCGTCAGCGTCAGCCCCCGGAAGATCGGCGCACCGCCGTCATAGGCGAAGGAGACGTTCTCCAGCGCCACATCCTGCGGCCCGGAGCTCTCCAGAGCGGCCAGCGGTTCCGGCGCCTTCATCAGAGGCTGGATGCGCTTTCAGGACACCTTCGCCCGCTGCACGGCGTTAAACAGCTTGGCAGCCTTGGAGGATTTGGCGGCCATCCGCACAAAACAGGACAAAAACGTGGTGAACGCCGCAATGTTCCAGCTCTGCCATCCCGTGCCCAGCACGTTTTTTCCGCCGAACCACAGGATAAACAGCACACCGATGTTGGATACCGCCAGATACAGCGGCGGCAGGGCCGACTGCTGTTCTATCCCTTTCTGCTGTGCCTGTCCAGCCTGCTGTTCATCCTGTTTGGCAAGAAATAAAGCGTCTCATTTCGTGTGCTTACAGCGAGAGCCCACCTTCTCAAGAAGGTGGGCTCTCGGCGTAATGCTTCCGCGATACCTGTATGACGCGGCGCTGTGGCCGCTGTCCGCTGAAATCGCCATGTAAAAAAGACAGCTTCCAAGGGATATAGGTTTAAGCGCGGCAAATGCTCCGGCACACACTCTGCCAGAAGCCGCCGGTTGCCTCCCCCTTATTCTTCCTTCAGGTGCTCCTCCATCCAGTGCAGGATCTCGCTGAGTCGGCTGATGCGGTTGGAGGGCTTTCCCTCTCGGCTCAGGCCGTGGTTCTCGCCGTAGAACATGCACAGCTTGCTCTCCACGCCATGGAGCTTGAGTGCCGCGAACATTTCCAGACCGTTGGCCAGCGTGCAGCGGTAATCCTTATCTGCGTGAATAAAGAGTGTGGGCGTCTTAACACGGTCGGCATAGGTGAGGGGCGACGCCTTCCACAAACGCTCCGGATGCTCCCAAATGGTGCCAAGCTGCTGGTCAGGCACATAATAGTAGCCGATATCCGAGAGGAGATAATCCCCCACATAGTTGGCAATGCTTCGCTGGGACACGGCACAGCGGAAACGATCCGTGTGACCGATGACCCAGTTGGTCATAAAGCCGCCATAGGAACCGCCGGCAACGCCCATTCGATCTGCGTCGATTTCGGGATACCTCCGCAGAACCTCATCCGTGAACTCCATCAGATCCCGGAAGTCTACCTCTCCGTACTTGCCCTGAAGATCGGCAAAGGCATTTCCCTTGCCGCAGCTTCCTCTTGGGTTGCAGTAGCATACGAAAAAGCCGGAGGCCGCCCAAAGCTGCATCTCATGGTGGAAGCCCGGGCCAAATACCATCTTCGGCCCACCGTGAATATGAAGGATGCCCGGATACCGCTTACCCGGCTCGTAGCCCACCGGCTTCATCACGAAGCCGTCGATATCCACGCCGTCCGTGTTGGTAAAGGTAAGCCGCTCCGGCACGGAAATGGTCACGCCCTCCAGTACAGCTCCGTTGAAATCCGTCAGCTGCTCCAGCTGGCCGCCATCCCAAAGGTACACCTCAGGAAGCTTCAGACCCACAGCCGCGGAAAAGAGGAACCTCTTTCCGTCCTTAGTATCGAAATCAATGAGGTAGTCGTCGCCGCCGAAGAGCGTCTGTACACCGGTTTCCCGCGTCCATACACACAAGCTGGAGCCCACGCCGTCCGTGTTGAGGAAATACAGCGTCTCGCCCACCATTCTCTGTCCCGTGACGGAGCCGGAGAAGCAGTCGGTGACCACCTCGGAGTTGACCCGGCGGTCATAGCGGCCCAGATTTTCCTCGCCATTTTCGTCCACCACAAAGAATGTGGGGTGCTCGTACACGCCATAGTCCCGCATGACCAGTCCCAGACAGAGCGCCTTCTGGCCTAAATGCCCCACATAGTCGATGCTGTATTTGTCGGGCGTGATCAGCGTCTCCGTCTCGTTCCGCTCCGCATCCCAGCGATACATTCCCTCGGTGACCGGCTTTACATCCCGGAAGGGGAACGCAGTGAAGAGCACCTGACCGGGCCGGACATTCACATGATTCACATCATAGTCCTCCGGCGTGATCCGGCGATATTCTCCGGTAGCCTCCAGATAGAGAAACAGCGTAATTCTGGTCTGATTAAACATCCCAACCCCGTTCTCACACAGGGGTAATTCCGTCAAAACCTTATAGCCCTTGGTCTGCTGACGGCGAACGAGCTCCTTCTCCAGCGCCTCTCCCGTCAGCTCCAGAAGATTCGGCCGGTCCAAATGGGTCTCGCCCGTGAAAACATAACGGCCCTCGTCCATTTTCCAGAGCCCGGATACGGACATGGGGAGACGGAACGCCTCGCGCTCTTCGCCTGTACATACATTCAGGCGGTGATACACCGTCCACTCTTCCTCAAAGCCCCGTGCCCGCATAGCTTCGTCCAGCTCTTTGGTTTTATAGAGAATATGGGTGTTATCCTCCCAAACCGCCTGCCGCTGGTGGTCTCCTCTGGTAATCTGCCGGCTCTCTCTGCTCTCCAGATCATACAGCCACAGATTCCACCGGTAGCCGTCCCCTTCCCTGTCGACCTCCTTGAGTGCAAAGGTCAGATATCTGCCGTCCGGAGACAGCTCCAGTGCAGAAGGATACCGATACTTGGTAAAATCCGTCAATGCCAGCTTCTTCATACCTGCGTCCCCTCCTTTTCCATCACCTTGAACGTCTCATAAAGCATCCGCGTGCCAAATCCGATGCCGCCCTTTGTATAGATTCCCTCACATTCGGTGGTCCAAGCGGTACCGCCGATATCCAAGTGGATCCAAGGCGTCTCCTCGACAAACTCCTTAACGAACATGGCGCCCACCGTGGCATATCCACCCACGCTGGAGCCCATCGCGCTGTTTTTCAGATGGGCCACGCGAGAGTCCAGCACCCGGCGGAGATTCTCGTCACAGGGCAGCTCCCACATCCGCTCACAGGCGGCGGCGGCGCCCTTCTCCACCTGCGCGGTCAGGGCCCGGTTATTGCTAAAGGCTCCGCAGCGGCGATTTCCCAGCGCCGTCTGAATAGCGTCGGTGAGTGTGGCAATATCCACGATGCGATCCACGCCGCAGCACTGCTTGGCATACGTCACGGCATCGGCCAGAGTGATACGGCCCTCGGCATCGGTGTTGTTCACCTCGATATACCGCCCGGACATGGAGCGGATCACATCGCCCGGCACATAGGCCGTGGCGGAGAGCCTATTCTCACAAGCCGCCACCACACCGGTAATATTGATCCGAAGGCCCCGCTTCTGCGCCGCCCACAGGGCGCCCATCACGGCGGCCGCGCCGCTCATATCATGCTGCATGGTTTCCATAAACTCAGACGACTGGAGGGAGTATCCGCCGCTGTCGTAGGTAAGGCCCTTGCCGATCAGCCCCAGGCGGCTCTCCACGTCCTGCGCGCCGGTATACTCCATGACAATGAGCTTAGGCTCGTGAATCGAGCCCTTCCCGACCTCCAGAAAAGCGGTGAGCCCGATGCGCTCCACCTCATCTCTGCCGTAAACGGTCACCTTCACGGGCGTCTCCTTAAAAAGCTCCTGCGCCGCCTGCGCCAGCTTGGCGGGGGTAAGCACCGTGGGGGGCTCATTGATCAGATCCCGTGCGATGCAGGTGGCCTCAGCAGACACCTCCGCCTCTACCAAGGCGGCCTCGTAGCGCTCCGGCATCTCGCAAAGAAACGCAGCCGTTTCGATCCCCGGCGCCGCAGGGGTCGTCTTGTACTTGTCAAACCGGTAGCCGGTAAGAGCGGCAG
>ENA-OOXF01001246-OOXF01001246.1-human-gut-metagenome-genome-assembly--contig:-NODE-1246-length-17070-cov-4.268822_pt1 | contig 17070 bp, 12 predicted proteins | sample MGYA00241586_ERZ501341 | MGnify/ENA primary metagenome ERZ501341 (study PRJEB25962, sample SAMEA2042985) | human gut metagenome | biome: human gut; feature: human-associated habitat; material: faeces... | reverse complement strand
GGCGGCCCCGCGGGCGACCTTCTGATCGTCGTGTCCGTGCGTCCGCACGAGATCTTCCGCCGCGAGGGCACGAGCGTCCTGTGCGAAGCGCCCATCACGTTCACGCAGGCGGTGCTCGGCGCGGAGCTTGAGATCCCGACGATCGACGGCAAGGTGAAGTACACCATCCCCGAGGGCACGCAGAGCGGCACAACGTTCCGCCTGAAAGGCAAGGGCATCCCCGGCCTCAACGGCCGCGGCCGCGGCGACCAGTACGTCACTGTGTATATCGAGACGCCGCGCAACCTGAACCGCGAGCAGAAGGAAGCGCTCAAGAAGTTCAGCGAGTCGCTCGGCGAGAAGAATTATGAGGAACACAAGAGTTTTTTCGGAAAGTTCAAGCTGTAACGAATAGAAGATGTATTTATCCGATTATCACACCCACTGTTTGCTTTCGTTCGACTCGAAAACGCCGGTGGAAGACATGGTGCGCGCGGGCATCGCGCAGGGTTTGCAGGAAATGTGCCTGACCGACCATGTGGACCTGTTCCGCCCGAAGGAGACGACGCACTGGGAACACGATTTTTCGAATCGTGAAGAGACCTTTGCGCGCGCCGACCAGGCGGCGGACGGGAAGATCATCGTCCGCCGCGGTATCGAGCTCGGCGAGGCGATGCGCGACTTTGCCTACGCAGACGAGCTGCTTTCCCGCCTGCCGGAGCTCGACTTTGTCATCGGCTCGCAGCATCAGCTGTCGGAAAAGTACGATTGGAACGACCTCTACTTCATGCCCGAGGCCACGGAGCAGGAGGCGCGCGAGCAGATCGCGGACTATTTAACGCTCGTTCTGGAGACGGCCAAGTGGGGGAAGTTCTCCGTGCTCGGCCACCTGACGCTGCCGCTTCGCTACATGAACGAGAATCACGGCATGCACATGAGTTTCGACGGTTTTGAGGACGAGGTGGCGCAGGTGTTCCGCGCGCTCATTGAAAACGGCTGCGGCATCGAGTGCAACGTCAACCGCGGCAACACGCCGCTGCCGGACGCCAAATGGCTGAGGCTCTATCACGAGCTCGGCGGCGAGATCATCACCATCGGTACCGACGCGCACACGCCGGAATTCGTCGGCATGCGCGCCCGCGAGACGCAGGAGCTTTTAAAGAGCTGCGGCCTCAACTATGTGTGCACGTTTGAAAAGAAAAAACCGGTCTTTCACAAAATCTGACTGACAAAAGGAGAAACACTATGAAGATCGCATTGGGCTGTGACCACGGCGGATACGCCATGAAGGAAGACATCAAAAAGCAGCTGGAGGGCCTGGGCCACGAGGTCAAGGACTGCGGCACCTATTCCACCGAGAGCTGCGACTATCCCATTTTCGGCGAGGCCGCCGCGCGCGCCGTCGCGAGCGGAGAGTGCGAGTGCGGTATCGTCGTGTGCACGACGGGCATCGGCATCTCCATCGCGGCGAACAAGGTCAAGGGCATCCGCTGCGCGCACTGCGCCGATACGCTCGAGGCGCAGCTCTGCCGCCAGCACAACAACGCGAACATGATGGCCATCGGCGCGGGCTTCACGGGCCCGAAGCTGGCCGCGGCCATGGTCGAGACGTTCCTCTCCACCGCGTTTGAGGGCGGCCGCCACGCCCGCCGCGTCGCGCTGATGGACGCTATCGAGGGCTAAAGCATATACAAAAGCGGAAAATCAACAAAACCGAAAGGTTTTTGTTGATTTTTTTGCTCTCAAAAGGTAAACTGTTGCACGAGAAAAAGGAGGCGGATGCAGACAATGGCAAGAAGATCGAGCGGAACGAAGGGCTATACCGGTTATCGCGGGCGCAGGCGCGGCAGAGGTGTGCTGGCCGTGGTGCTGGTGGTCATTTTGCTGCTGGCGTGCGGCTTTTTGTTTGCGCAGCGCTATATGGTATACGATGCGGACGGCTCGGTCCGCTTTGAGTTCCCCTGGATAAAGAAGACCCCACAGGACGACACCGCAAATGGCGGCGACAGCGGCGACGATAAGAAGCAGGACGACCTTGAGATCACGGTGCAAAAGCCCGTCATCAAGGATACCTACGCAGTCGAGCTGGGTGCGGACGCGCTCGGCAGCGATTGGCAGGCAGCGCTCGATGGCCTTGATAAGGACGTGAACGCCGTGGCGGTCGAGCTCAAGGACGCGAGCGGCAAGATCCATTACGGCTCTAAGGTGCAGGGCGCGATCGACTGCGGCGCGGTGGCCGGGAACAGCACATCGGACACGGCCATTCAGGGCCTTGTCGACTCGGACTACTATACGATCGGCCGCATCAGCACGCTGCACGACAGCCTGTACGCCTACGAGCACATGACGGACGCCGCCGTGTGCCAGCTGACAGGCTTTGTCTGGTACGATACGAACAGCACCCACTGGCTCGCACCCGAAAAGCAGGCGGCGCGGCAGTATGTGACCGATATCGTCACGGAATGCGCACAGATGGGCTTTGATGAGCTGTTGCTCGACGATTTCCACTACCCGCGCGAGGGGCGCATGAGCCGCATCAAGACGGACGAGCGCACCATGACGCAGCAGGAGGCGCTTGCGCTGCTCGCCGACGATATCCACACCGCGCTTGAGCAGGCGGGCTACAAGGGCAAGCTCTCCGTCAGCGTGGACGCGGACATCGCGCTTGCGGGCAGCGAGGCAAACTCCGGCATCGTGATGAGCGAGCTCACGGAAAAGTTCGACCGCGTGTACGTCAAGGTCACGGCAGACCAGCTCGAGAGCGTCACCGAGGCGATGAAGGCCTACGACGTCGAGTTCGTCCCCATCGTGACGGAGGCGACGGACAGCGGCAGCTATCTCATTGAAAAGTGAAAAGGCGAAGGGCGGGCCGCTGATACCTCAGCGGCCCGCTTTTTGCGCAAAAAACAGCACGAAGCAGTGCCCGCTGCCTCATGCTGTTTTTCTTTATGAAAAGAGAGGTATCTCAGTTCATACTGCGGGAATTTTCGTAGCCGCCCTCGCGCGAAAGGCTCATCGCGCGGATGCGGTCATAAACATCGGCTTCGAGCTCGACCGTGCCGCGCGCAAGCTGTTCGCTGCGGCGCTGGGCGGAACGTTCGCCGGGGACGAAGACCTGTGCATTTCCTGCGGCGGGTGCGCTGGTGCGTACAGCCTCGGCCAGCGCCGATGTCTGCGCGATGAAATCGTCTGCGGAAGAAAACATTTCCGGCGACAGGGCGCAGAACAGGTAGCCGAGGTCGTATTCATCGCGGATCTCGCCGCCCATCTTTGCGCCGACGAACGCGCCGGTCAGAATTTCGAGCGCCATGCACAGTGCCGCGCCGCGCGCTCCGCCAAAGGGGAGCACGCCCTGCACGCGCTGTGGATCGGTGGTGAAAGCGCCGGCAGCATCGAGAAAAGTCCTCTCGGGGAGGGAACGCTCCTCGACAATGGCCTGCCGCAGCTCGCCCCACACACCATGCGCGGTGGCAAAGTCAAAGAGGAGGGGGGGCTTTTCGCCCTGCGGGAAGCCGAAGGAGAGCGGATTTGTGCCGAACATCGGCGCGCTGCCGCCAAACGGAACCACGTGCGCGGGACCACCGTTGTTCGTGACGATGCCGATGCAGCCGCGCTCGGCGATCAGGCGGGAATAGGGGACAAGGCGTGCATAGCGGCTGACGTTGGTCAGCGCGACAAGGCCGACGCCATGCTCTTTAGCGAGTTCTGCACTGAGCGCGGCAGCCTGCCGCGCGGCGATGTGGCCGAGCTCGCGGTGGCCGTCGATCTTGGCGTGGCCGCCGGTCCGGCTCACGATTTCGATGCTGCCCTCGCGGCCTGAAAGGCCGATGTCGATGGTCAGGAATTTGGAGACGCCGTGGGTCTTATGACCCTCGAGCTCGGCGTCCAGAAAATCATCGACGATGAAATCGGCGTCCTCGCTGCCGATGCCGCGCAGCGCGAGCGCGTCGAGCATCATGACGCGGAGCTCGTCGATGCGGATCTCTTTTTTCATAGGCCGCGCTCCTGCGCCAGCGCGATCAGACGGGCGAACACGTCCTGTGCAAGGCCACGGACGGCCTCGCGCTTGTAGGGCATGGAGCCGCGCCCCGCGATGACGCGCTCGACCTCGGAAGAGAGCAGGTCGCCGAGCGCGGCGCCGGTCTCCGCCGTGAGCGGCTTTCCCCCAAGGAACGCCGCGGCGTCTTCTGAAAGGTAGGCGTGCGGCGCGACCGCGCCGAGTGCAGCGCGCGCTCTCTGAATGCAGCCGTTTTCGACAACCGCGCTGACGGCGAGGTTGATCTTGGAGATCGTGACCTGGTGCCGCTCGCCAATCTTGTCGAACGCGCTGATCTCATGTTCGGTGGGCAGGGGGAGGAGAAAGCGCAGAATGGCCTCGTCGCTCGCGAGCGCGGTCTTGCCCTTGCCGAGCACGAGCTCGCGTGCGGGGATGGTGCGCACCGCGCCGTGGCTGTTCATCACCTCGGCCGCGCCGCAGAGCGCGAGCAGGGGCGGGTAGACGTCGCCCGCGGGGGAAGAGGTGCCGATGCTGCCGCCGAGCGTGCCGCGGTTGCGGATCTGCGTGCAGCCGACCTGGCTGCACGCCATGGCGAGTGCAGGAAAATACTGCCGCACAACGGGGGACTGTGCGACCTGCGAATGCACACACACTGCGCCGACGGCGAGAGAATCGCCGGTCAATTCAATTTTCTTGAGCTCCTGCATCTCCGTCAGGCTCAAAATAGCGTCCGCGCGCCAGACCTTGCCGTTGCGCTGAGCCAAAAAGTCTGTGCACCCGGCGACAATGGAGCCGCCGGAGAGGGAAGCGAGGGCAGAGGCGAGCTCGTCGCGGTTTGTTGGCTGAAAGAAGTTCATTTGGCCGCCTCCTTCATGTCGTGCGCGGCCTGCTGGATGGCGCGCAGGATCTGTTCATAGCAGCTGCACCGGCAGATATTGCCGGAGATCGCGGTGCGGATCTCGTCTTCGGTGGGATCGGGATTGTTGAGCAGGAGGCCCGCGGCACTCATCACCATGCCGGGCGTGCAGTAGCCGCACTGAATGGCCATGTTGTTCACAAAGGCGGGGATGATGGGTGCGATGCGAGGGTCGGATTCGACACCCTCGGATGTGATGACGCGGTGTCCGCTCACCTGCGCGATCATCGTCATGCAGGAGTGGACGGCTTTATCATTGAGCAGCACCGTGCAGGTGCCGCACTCACCCTCGCCGCAGCCGCGCTTCGTGCCCGTCAGATGCAGATCTTCGCGCAGCACATCGACAAGCAGGCGCTCTGGCGAGGCGTTCACAACGGTTTCTTTCCCGTTCAAATAAAAGCGAATTTCCATCAGAGCGACGCCTCCTTGCGTTTTTCCTGCACGGCGCGGATGATCTTCTCCGGCGTCAGCGGCAGGGTGGTCAGATCGGTTTGCAGTGCGTCATTGACGGCGGCAAGCAGCGCCGGCGCGACCGGCACAAAGCAGGATTCGCCGATGGACTTGGCGCCGTAGGGCCCCTCGGGGCTGCCGTTTTCGACAAGCACTGTCTCAATGTGTGGGAAGTCGCACGCGCGCGCCACGTGATAGCGCTGCAGGGTGGCGTTGAGCGGCTGGCCGGTCTTCGGGTCGATTTTGACCTGCTCGCAAAAGACAAGGCCCATGCCCTGCTGCAAGGCGCTGCCGACCTGCCCGCGGCAGAGTTCGGGATTGATGGCCTTTCCTACATCATGCGCGGCGGTGTAGGCAGTCAGGCGGCAGAGCCCAGTGAGCGTGTCGACCTCGACCTCGGCAAAGTGAGCAGCGGCAGGGCCGGGGTTGGACGAGGGCTGGTAAGTGTGGGAAACGAAAATTGCGCCGCTGCCGCCGTACTGGTCGGCGGAATAGTAGACGACGTCGCTGTAGGTTTTGCGGCGCGAGGGATCGGCGGTGACGAACACCATGCCGTCCTGACAGGAGAGCTCGCATGCGTCGCAGTCCATGAGCTTTGCTGCGTTTTCAAGCAGCAGGGCCTTGAGCTTCTGCGCCGTTTCCTGTACGGCGCGGCCGGTGACGTAGATCGTGCGGCTCGTGTAGCAGCCGTTGTCAAGGCCGTTGTACTCTGTGTCGCCCTCGGGAAAGTCAATGGTGTCAGGGGGGATGGAGAGTTCTTCTGCGGCAATATTCTTCAGCGCGGCAACCGTGCCGCAGCCATGGTCGTGGATGTTGCAGTTGAAGCTCGCCGAGCCGTCCTCTTCAAACTTGGCCGTGACGGTGCACCAGTCAAGACGGCGAGGATAGTAGCCTGAGGTATGGGTGGACACGGCGAGGCCGACGCCCTTGAGATAGCGGCTGCTTCGATCCTGCGCCTGCGCGGCGGCGCGGCGCTCGGACCAGCGGAAACGTTCACTGCCAAGGCGCAGCACGTCCTCAAGGCGGACATCGCCGAGCGGGAAATTGCCAATTTTGCTGATTGCGTCGGGCGGCAGGATATTTTTGAGCCGCAACTCGAGCGGGTCACAGCGGAATTTCTGCGCGGCGGCGTTCATCATGTTTTCCATGATGAACGCGGTCTCGGGGCCGCCCCAGCCGCGGTAGCTGCCGGAGACGGGCGTATTCGTGCAGGTGGAGGTCGCGTGATATTCGACATCCTCCACGCCGTAGACCCACGCGAGCTTTTTGAACATCGAGCCCATATAGTCCGGCGAGATGCCCTGATAGCCGCCCGCGTCGAGCTGGGCGGTCAGGTCGAGCGCTTTGAGAATATGGCCTTTGTCGAATTTGGCGCGAATTTCACTTTTGATGGGATGGCGCAGCACAGTGCAGAGGATGGTCTCGCGCCGGTCGAGCTGAAGCTTGACGGGGCGGCACGTCATTTTTGCGCCGGCGGCGGCGAGCGGTTCCAGGATCATCTCCTGCTTGCAGCCGAACGAGCCGCCCATCGGCGTTTTGATGGCGCGCACATGGCTCATCGGCATTCCAAGCAGCGCTGCAACACACGAGCGCACGCCAAATGTCGACTGTGTGGGCGACCAGACGGTCATGCGGTCGGTGCCGGGGTTATAGTCTGCCACGGCGCAGTGCGTTTCCATGGCGATGTGCGTGATGCGCTGCGTCTGTGAGCGGTGGATGAACTCTTCGCCCTGCGCGTCGGCGTATTTTCCGCCAAAGCCGCTCTCGGGCAGCGTGACGGTGTTGCCGCCCTCATGCAGCTGCGGCGCGTCCTCTTTCATCGCGTCTTCAACGGTGAAAACGGCGGGCAGCTCTTCGATCTCGAGCTTGATTTTCTCCGCCGCGGCGGCGGCAATCTCCGGTGCGTCGGCCAGCACGGCGGCCACGCGGTCGCCGACAAAACGGACGTGACGGCTGAAAAGCGTCTCCTGGTCGACGGCGTCCTCGCGGGCGCGGACGCGGCCGCGGTTGTATTTGGTGTCGGGCGTGTTTTCAAACGACAGCACCGCTGCGACGCCGGGCGTCGCAAGCGCGGCGGAGGCATCGATCGCTTTGACAATCCCGTGGGCAACGGGACTGAGTACGAGCTTCATGTGCAGCATGTTCGGCAGCTGCATGTCACCCGCGTAGCGCAGAAGACCGCTGGCCTTGGCGCGGGAATTGTTGACAGGCGTGCTCTTGCCGATGTATTGATAGTTCATAATGGATTCTCCCAGAATGTTTATCGGAACGAATGCAGCCGCAAAATGCGGCGGCAAAACCCTTTACTGACGCCCTATAGTGAATTACAACCGTCAAAGGAGCGTCAAGAAAAACGCATTTCGACAGGCTGTGTCAAAAAAATTTTAAGCGTCAAATCGATTTTACAAAAAATTTGACGATTTTTTGATTTTTGATGCTTACAGTTGCGTTGTGTCAATGATACTGCTGCCGCGTTAAAGTTCCGCGAAAGGGATAAAAGGCGGCCGAGCGCTGGGAGGTGCGAGTCATAAGCCATGGAACCCTCACAACATTACCGCAAGAAAGCAAAGTCCCCATAACGAATACCATTACATTTTTTGGGAGGAATAGAAAATGAACTCTGCAACAGGAACAAAAAAGACCGTTGGCTTCGGAAAAGCGCTTGTCGTTTTTATCTGTGTGTTTGCGCTGATTCTCTGCGGCATCAACGTGCTCGGCACCTCGGCACACATCCCTCTGGTCATCGCCACGATCGTCGCCACTATCGCGGGCGTTTCGAGCGGCTTTACCTGGGATGAAATGGAAAAGGGCATGAGCGAGACCATTAAGGCCTCCGCCCCCGCCATCCTCATCATGCTCATCATCGGTATGGTCGTCGGCACCTGGATGCTCGGCGGCATCATCCCCACAATGATTTACTACGGCCTGACCTGGCTGTCCCCGAAAATCTTCCTCTTCGCCGCCTGTGCCCTGTGCGTTATGGTTTCGACCTTCACGGGTTCTTCCTGGACGACGATGGGCACCGTCGGTGTGGCGCTGGTCGGCGTCGGCACCGCGCTTCAGGTTCCCCTCGGCATGACGGTCGGTGCAATCATCTCCGGCGCTTACTTCGGCGATAAGATGAGCCCCCTGTCCGATACCACGAACCTCGCTCCCGCCATGGCCGGTACCACGGTGTTCACCCACGTCAAGCACATGGTCGTTACCGCAGGCCCGTCCATCATTATTTCCCTGATCATCTACGCCATCATGGGCTTCACAGTCGTCAAGGGTACGGCCAGCATGGAGACGATTGACCTCTACATGGGCACGCTCAAGGAGTTCTTCACCATCAGCCCTGTGATGCTCATTCCCCCGCTGTGCGTTCTGCTCATGGTTATCTTCAAGGTGCCCGCCATCCCCGGCCTGATCGGCGTCTCCGCTCTCGGCGGCATCTTCGCGGCCATCTTCCAGAAGGCAAACCTCGCGACGATCCTCGCCTCCATGTACACCGGTGTGAGCATGGATACCGGCGTTGCCGAGATCAACCGTCTCGTTAACCGCGGCGGCCTCTCCAGCATGCTCGATACCGTTGCCCTGATCCTGATCGCCCTGGCGTTTGCCGGTGTGGTCGAGACCACCGGTGCTGTCCACGCCATCATCGAAAAGATCCTCAGCAAGGCCAAGAGCGACAAGGCCATGATGACCACCGCTATCTTTGCCACGCTCTTCACCAACTTCGCCACCGCCGCGCAGTATGTCGCGATCGTGCTTCCCGGCCGTATGTTCCGCGAGGCTTTCCGTGAGCGCGGTCTGCACCCCAAGAACCTGTCCCGTATCCTTGAGGACGTCGGCACGATCTGCGCGCCGTTCTGCCCCTGGAGTACTGACGGTGTTTATATCCTCGCAACGCTCGGCTGCGCCACCGCGGCCTATGCGCCCTACATGTTCTTCTCCATGCTCTGCCCCATTGTCTCGCTGATCTGCATCTGGACCGGCTGGACCATCACTCGCATCACCCCCGAGCAGGCCAAGGAAGACATCATCCCATAAGCTGTTAATTTGAGCAGGGGGAGCGCAAGTTCCCCCTGACTCCAACAAAGAATCGAGAAAAAGGAGAAAGCAAATGAACAAGGTTATTCTCAACGGCGTGGATCTTTCCATTGAAGACGTCGTCAACGTTGCCCGCAACGGTTATCAGGTTGAGATCGACAAGGACTGCATGGCACATATCGCCGAAGTCCGCAACTACATGGAGAGTGAATGGATGCGCGATGACGCGCCCGCCGTTTACGGCTTCAACACCGGCCTTGGCAAGCACAAGGATCACAAGGTCACGATCGAAGAGAGCGATCTGCATCAGTATCGCACCGTTTTGTCCCACTGCGGCGGCGTCGGTGATCCGGCTCCCGAGGAAGTGGTCCGCGCGGCCATGTGCGTCCGTCTGAACGCCTTCTGCCGCGGCGTTTCCGGCCTGCGTCCGGTCGTCGTTGAGCGCCTTGTCGAGCTGCTCAACAAGGGTGTGCATCCCGTCGTGCCCTGGCAGGGCAGCGTGGGCGCCTGCGGCGACCTTGCCCCCATGGCTCACATCGTCTCCGTTCTCATCGGCGTGCCCCAGGCCGAGGCCTTCTATCAGGGCGAGCGCATGCCCGCACAGGAAGCGCTGAAAAAGGCCGGCATTACCCCCGTCGAGTTCCAGCTCAAGGCCAAGGACTGCCTGGCGCTGCTCAACGGCACCACAATGTTCGCCGGTATGGCGTGCCTGAACGTGCACGACGCCGAGCGCCTGTACAAGCTCTCCGAGATCACGACCGCGCTGTCTCTTGAAGCCATCCGCGGCGAGACCCGCGCGTTTGACAAGCGCATCCAGGAGGCCCGCCCCTACGCCGGCCAGATCAAGGCCGCTGCCAACGTGATGAAGCTCGTCGAGGGTTCCACCCGCGTCACCGAGGACGCCCGCAAGGTCCACCTCGAGCACGACATCATGCATCCGCACTATCAGGAGCGCGTGCAGGATAACTACTGCTTCCGCTGCATGCCGCAGGTGCAGGGCGTCTGCCGCGAGAACCTTGACTATGTCAAGCACCTCGTCGAGGTCGAGATCAACGCCGCCACCGATAACCCGCTGATCTTCCCCAAGGGCGACGGTCACTACGAGTTCCTCTCCGGCGGCAACTTCCACGGCGAGCCCACCGGCTTCGCGATGGATATCCTGACGATGTCCCTCGTCGAGATCGGCAACGTCTCCGACCGCCGCTGCTTCACGATGTGCGATCCTACCATCAGCTACGGTCTGCCTCTGGCGCTCGCCGGCGAGCCCATCGGCCTGAACTACGGCTACAACATCATCTGCTGCTCCACCTCCGCCCTCGCGTCTGAGAACAAGACGCTGGCGTTCCCCTCCGTCTGCGACACCATCCCGACCAAGGCCAACCAGGAAGACCACGTCTCCATGGCGCCCTGGGCCGCCCGCAAGGCCAAGCTCGTCATCAAGAATCTTGAAAAGATCCTCGGCATCGAGCTGCTGCTGGCCTCCCGCGGCATCTGGATCACGCAGGACCAGCTCGGCGAGTTCAAGCTGGGCAAGGGCACGTCCATCGCCTATGAAAAGGTCAACGAGCTCATCAAGTTCCAGAACGAAGACATCTACATGGGCAACCAGTCCAAGGCTACGATCGGCCTCATTGAATCCGACGAGCTGCTGAACGCTGTGGAAGCAGCGGTCGGCGAGCTGTAAGCATCCCTCTTCTCCACACAACCCAAAGCGACCGGTGCGTTCCCGCGTACCGGTCGCTTTGGGGCATAATGCACAAAAGTTGAATGGATTCGACGCGAATTAAACGCTTGCTTCTGCCGAAAACGGCCATTATACTGTAATCAATACGTCGCTCTTTTTGGAGAGGGCAGAGGCAAGCATCCAACTTTTGGAAAAGAAAGGAGAAAGTCTGATGCAAAAGATTACAGCCGAACTTCTTGGCTCAGGACGGATCCTGCTCGACGGGAAACAGGTCAACCTGCCGTTCAAGCAGGCTGAGGCACTGGTGTACTACCTTCTTGTCGAAAAGGAGACCTTTCGCCCCAAGCTCGCCGACATCATCTGGGGTGACAGTGCGGACGAGCACAAGGTGCAGTCCAACATGCGCAACGCCATCTATGTGATCCGGCGCGAGTTCGGCCGCGATTTTCTTGTCGGCGCGTCGAAAAATGTCATTCAGATCAACCCTGAGATTAGGATCGATCTGGACATCGACCGCTTTAACGACAAAAATCTGACGGATTTCAGCTTTTACGCGGGCGACTTTCTCGAAAACTTTTATCTCAAGGACAACGAATACTACAACGAATGGCTGCTCAACAACCGCCAGCACTATCGAGGGCTGCTGCAGGAGCGGCTCAAGGAGTCCATCGTCGCGGCGTTTCAGGACGAGCGCTACAAGGACTGCGAGCTGGAATGCCAGAAGCTCATGGCGCTCGACGAGTTTGATGAGTTCGGCTATGTCTATTTAATTGAAATTTACCGCGCACGGGGCGAGTATTCCTCGGCAGTGGCGCTGTACGACAGGCTCGAAAAGCTGCTTTCCGAAGAGCTGTTCCAGTCGCCGAGCGAAGAGATCACAGCTCTCGTGCAGAACATCCGGCAGGAGCGCAACAAGAGCGTGCTGCACGTGCTCTCGCAGAAGGAGAGCATCACCTCGCCGGAGAGCGAAAAGGACAGCGGCCCGTTCATGGGCCGCGAGGAGGAGCGCGGGAAGCTCGTAGACGACATCCTGCAATTTTCCGGGGGCCGCGGCGCGATCAGCCTTGCCGTGACCGGCGAGGCCGGCATCGGCAAGACGCAGCTCTTTCAAACGGTGCTCTCCTCACTGGGGAAAACGCAGGCGGCGATCTATCAGACCTGTTGCTACCGCGCCGAGGAGAACTACGTCTTAAAGCCCTGGCAGAACATCTTCGAGCAGCTGGGGCGCGACCTTAAAAATCGCGCGAGCGGCGCGGACGCTCTTCCGTGCGGCGGTTTCGCGCGCGTTCCCGTATCTCTGGCAGGTCGACCTGGAAAAAGCCATCGACCAGGACGACATCACGACCGAGAGCGGCAGCAGCAACCTGCGCGCGATCACCTACGCGCTGATGCGCCTGTCACACGCGCAGCGGATGATCTTCTACTTTGACGATCTCCAGTGGGCAGACAGTGTGTCGATCTCGCTGATCCGCGATATCCTGACCTCGGACAAAAACCATCGCATCCTGTTCCTTTTCGGCGTCCGCGACGAGCGGCACCAGTATGTGGGCAGCTTTTTGGAGGAGATGAAGGCTGCGCGCTTTCTGTCGGAGCTCCAGCTGCCGCGCTTTTCTGTGGACGAGACGGGGCAGCTTGCAGACCTTCTGCTGCCGGACCGCTTTTCCACGCCTGCGCTGCGCCAGCAGCTCTTCCGCGAGACTGAGGGCAACCCCTTTTTCATCATCGAAACGGTCAACAACCTCAAGTTCAACGGCTCGGTGGCCGACATCACGCCGAACATGCGCGACACGATCCGCATCCGCATCATGTCGCTGCCGTCGGAAGAGCGCAGCATTCTTGATCTGCTCTCGTTCTTCTTCGACGGCGCATCGTTCGACATGATGCGATCGCTCTCGGGAAAAGAGGAGTATGAGCTCATCACGATTTTGGAAAAGCTCATCGACAAAAAGCTCATCCGCGAGGTCATCCGCGCCGAGAGCGTCGCCTTCCAGTTCAGCCACCAGAAAATTCTCGAGTATGTTTACGGCGAGCTTTCGCTTACCAAGCGGCGCATCCTGCACGAAAAGATCTCCTGCTGCCTCGAGCGCAGGCTCAGCGGCATGAGCGCGGACAACGCGCTTTATACCAAGCTCATGTACCACAGCAGGCGCGCGGGCAATGAGCGCAAATACCTCAAGTACTACGTCGAGTACGTTTACAACTATTTAAACCTGTCCCACGAATATTATCCGGTGCTCGGCGGGGAGACGCTGCCGACGGACGCAGAAAACGACCTTCGGCTTGATTCGTCGGACAGAGCCGGCATCCTTCGCATCCTCAAGGACATCCAAACGAAGGTGCAGGCCAATCAGGGCAAATTCGACGAGAGCGACAAGCACGGATTCCTGTCGGATTACTACCACATGATGGGCCGCTTCCACATCCGCAAGGTGGAGTATTCGCAGGGCGAGCCATACATCCGCACGCTCATCGAGCTCAACCGCGACTCGGACAGCGAGCAGTGCCGCAACAACATGATCAAGGCCTACCGCCAGCTCATCTGCATCTACATCGACCGCTACGAGACCAAACAGATGCACGAGGTCGTCGAAAAGGCGTTCGCCGTGCTTGGCGAGGACGGCAAAGCCGAAGAGCGCGCCATCTGGATGCGCCTGTCAGGTCTGTGCTCCATCATGTCGGGCCGCATCGAGGAGGGCTACGCCTCGCTCACGCAGGCGATCGAGATTTTCGAGCGCTCGGGCGAAAAGGACAAATACCTCTTCAACCTCGCAGCGTCGTATGCATGGCTTGGCGAGGTGGAACGCAACCGCATGCACTATGGCGAGGCGATGCAGTACTACACGCGCGCCATCTCCATCTGCACGGAAAACTTTCTCACCGGCGGTATCGCGACGTTTTACACCTACGCCGGTCAGGCCGCGCTGGATGCGGGCGACCTTGAGAGCGCGGACAAATACCTCTCGCAGGCAGTCGACCAGTTCAACAAGGTGGAGCTGATGTGGGGGCGCGGTATCGCGTTCGCCTACTACGGCTACCTCTGCTTTGAGCAGGGAGAGTATCGCAAGGCGCTGAGCCTTTTCATCAAGGCGGACGATTATGCCCAGCGGCTCGGCAGCTGCTACGAAGTGGGCGTGCTGAACCGCATGTTTGCACAAATCAGCCTGCAAATGCAGGATTCACCGGACATTCAGGCTGTTTTTGGACGATATTTGAATAAAGACGTGTCTGTTTACTTACAGCAGTCGAAAATGCTGCTGCGCGACGCCTATTCTCCGGTCGACGAGCAGTATCTGTCGCAGCTCACGAAGCGGCTGAAACGGGAGAATAAGGCCGATACGGAACATACAGCAAATTCTGCACAGGAGATAGAACATCATGCTTGAAAACAACCACACGATTCACCTGACGCTCAACGGCGAGAGCCGCGCGTTCACGGTGGAGCCGCAGGAGACGCTTCTGCACGTGCTGCGCGAGCGCGCGCACCTGACGGGCGCGAAGAAGGGCTGTGACCTTGGCGAATGCGGCGCCTGCACGGTCATCATGGACGGGCGCGCGGTCAACTCGTGCTGTGTGTTCGCCATCGAGGCGGACGGCAGCACGGTCGAGACCATCGAGGGCATCGGCACCGCCGACGAGCCGCACCCGCTGCAGCAGGCATTTATCGACGCCGGCGCCATCCAGTGCGGCTACTGCACGCCCGGAATGATCATGGCGGCCAAGGCGCTGCTCGACCGCGATCCCCATCCCACGCGCGAGGAGATTCACGCCGCCATGTCCGGCAACCTCTGCCGCTGCACGGGCTACACGAAGATCGAGGAGGCCATCGTCGCGGCCTCCAGGGTCATTGAACAGTACGCGAACGGAAAGGAGGCGCAGCAGTGATGGAACAGCATCATTTCGACATTGTCAACCACGCCACGCCGCGCCTTGAGTCCATGGATAAGGCGCTGGGCCGCGGCAAGTATACCGACGACTTAGAGCTTCCCAACATGGCCTACGCCGCGCTCGTGCGCTGTCCGTATTCCCACGCCAAGGTGCTGAGCATCGATGTGAGCGAGGCGGAAAAGGTTCCCGGTTTTCTCGGCTGCGCCCTGCCGGAGGAGGCCCCGCAGGCCTACTTCAACTGCTCGGGCAACCCGCCCTCTCCGCTTCTGATGGCGGATGAAAAGGTGCTGACGACCGAGCCGCTGACCATCGGCGACCGCGTGGCCGTCGTCGCCGCGGAGACGGAGGAGGCGGCCCGCGCCGCTGCCGAGGCAGTGAAGGTCGAATACGAGAACCTTACGCCGATCCTCGACGTCAAGGCCGCGCTCGCGGATAATGCGCCCGCGATGCAGCCGCACCTTTCCGACACGAACGTCGTCCAGCGGCGCGAGGTGTCGCAGGGCGACATCGCTGCGGGCGAGGAAAAGTCCGACATCATTCTCGAAGACCACTTCGTCACGCCGCCGATGCAGCACACGATGATCGAGCTGACCTGCTGCATCTGCGACTTCAGCGACGGCGAGCACATGACGATCTACAGCTGCTCGCAGACGGTGTTCCAGGAGCGCCGCATTCTGGCCGAGCTTTTCGGCCTCAAGGAAGTGGACGTGCACATCATCAAGCCGCTTGTCGGCGCAGGCTTCGGCGCGCGCCAGCAGCTGCACGCCCAGCACGCCGCAGCGCTCATCTCGCGCAAGATCAAGCGCCCCGTGAAGCTGCTCTATTCGCGCGAGGAGGACTTCTACTCCGTCGTGCGTCACGCCTCCGACGTTGATCTTCGCATCGGCGCGGACAAAAACGGCAAGCTGCAGCTCTTTGATACGACGTTCCGCCTGAACGCCGGCCCCTACGCGACGCACACGCCGACGGTCGTGGCCGCCGCCGCGCGTAAATTGCAGTACAACGTGCCGAACTACTCGTTCATCGGCCTGAGCGTTTTCACAAACCATGTGACGGGCGGCGCGTTCCGCGGCTACGGCAACACGCAGCTCACGTTCGGCCGCGAAATTCTGATGGACCGCCTCGCGCAGAAGCTCGATATGGACCCTGTCGAATTCCGCCTGATGAACCACGTGCAGGTGGGCGAGTGCTTCCCCTGCGCGAGCATCCCAGTCAGCAGCAACGGCATTGAGGACTGCGCGCGCCGCTGCCAGCAGATCCAGAAGGAGATCGACGAGAAAGAACCCCTGATCGACGACGAAAACATCCGTCAGGCGTGGGGCATCTCCTTCAGCTGCCACGGCTCCGGCCCGTCCTCGAAGGAGGGCCTGAGCGGCGCGGTCGTCATGCTCAACGCCGACGCGTCCGTGCATCTGCTCGTCGGCTCTGCCGATATCGGTCAGGGCAGCGAGACGATGGAGAGCCAGATCGCGGCGGAATGCCTCGGCATCCCGCTCTCCAGCGTGCAGATCACTGCGGCGGACACGGGCCTGACGCCGTATAACACCGGCACGTTCGGCTCAAGCCAGACGTTTATCTGCGGCAACGCCGTCAAGCTCGCCTGCGACGATCTGAAAAAGAAGATGGTCGAGCAGCTCAAGGTCATCTACGACGGCTGCACGGTCAAGGAAAAGGACCACCGCTACTATATCAGCGGCGGCGAGGAGCTTGAGCTGAGCTTTGAAGACGCCGCGCGCAAGATCCTGTTCGACCCCAAGGGCAGCGTGCCCATCGGCGCGGGCACCTACAAGGCTCTGGCCTGCCCCAACCCGTTCTCCGTCTGCTTTGTCAAGGCGGAATACCACAAGAAACTCAACGCCATCCGCCTCATGGACATCATCGAGGTCGTGGACGTCGGTACGCCCATCAACCGCCTGACCGTCGCCGGTCAGCTCGAGGGCGGCATCGCGCAGGGCGTGGGCTACGCGCTCTATGAGCGCATGGAGATCAACCCGCGCTCGCGCCGCACGCTGTCGACTGATTTCCTGCACTACCGCATCCCGCAGATGGGCGACATGCCGCGCACGTATGTCGACATGGTCAACAGCCACGACCCCTACGGCCCGCACGGCGCGAAGAGCGTCGGCG
>ENA-OOXF01001245-OOXF01001245.1-human-gut-metagenome-genome-assembly--contig:-NODE-1245-length-17084-cov-1.919079_pt1 | contig 17084 bp, 10 predicted proteins | sample MGYA00241586_ERZ501341 | MGnify/ENA primary metagenome ERZ501341 (study PRJEB25962, sample SAMEA2042985) | human gut metagenome | biome: human gut; feature: human-associated habitat; material: faeces... | reverse complement strand
CTGTAAAACCGGGAACAACAGCAGGAAAAGCAACAATAACAGTAACGAGTGCAGCAACAACGAATTACAACCAAAAATCAGCAACATATACAGCAACAGTAAATAACGGAACGATATCACTTAGTGCAACACCATATACAGGAACGTATGATGGAAAAGCACATAATGCAATAACAAGTGTAACAGTAAATCCAAGTGATGCAAAGATAGATTATTCAACAGATGGAACAAATTACAGTACAACAATGCCAACAATTACGAACACATCTTCGTTTACAGTAACAGTAAGGGCAAGTAAAGCAGGATATAAAACACAAACAACAACACAAACAGTAAAAGTAAACAAAGCAGCAGGAACATTAACATTATCAGCAACAAGTGGAACATCTGAAAATTCAAAAAATTTAACTTTTACAGTAAGTGGAAACACAGGAACTTTAAGTGTAACTTCATCAAATACAAATGTTGCAACAGTAAGCATAAGTGGAAATACGGTAACGGTAAAACCTACGGGAATTGGGAAAGCAACGATAACAGTAACGAGTGCAGCAACAACAAATTATAATGCAAAATCAGCAACTTATACTGCAACAGTTAAAAATCCGGTATTTAATGAAAATTCTGGTGTTGGATATTACGCTGATATTGATAACGATGGAACAGTAGATGGAGTAATATTTGAAGATTTTAAGTTTGGGGGAAATGGTTCATGGGGAACAGGTGACTATGGAACATACAAAATTCCAACAGTGTCTAATACAAAAAGTTACTATATAAGTCAAAACAATTATGAAGGACCATTTGGAATAAAGAATGTATTAGTACCAAATGGATCTGGTAATGCTAGATTCTATGTAATGGCATTAAATGATTATAATGATAAAACATATGGATTTAGATCAGCTCAAAGAATAACAATATCTGGAAACTGGGTAATTCCTTCTATAAACGAATTGTCGGCTTTTGGAGGAGAACTAGGAATAACAAGCTCGAATTATACTAAGTATGGATTAAAATATCGATATTGTTCATCATCTTGGGATAATACTTCTCGAGGAGCGGGATGCTATATTAGTTTCAGTGAAGGAAAAACGGATTATACGTTTGGAACACAAAAGTATTATATACGCCTAGCTATAAAATTTTAATTTTTGGAAAAATACAATTATACAAAGAATAAAATATTTTTACCACAATCTAATTTAAGTTAAAGATTGTGGTAATTTTATATTTTTATAAAAAATGGCACAAAGATTTACATAAAACTTGAAAAATGCACCCAAATGTTGTAAAATATATAAGATATATAATTGTTAAAATGGAAGAAATTAAAAATGACAAATAAAGAAAGACATGAATTTAAAGAAAAGGTTTTGGAACTTAGAATGCAGTATTATTCTACAGAGAAAATTGCAGAATTACTTCATTCAAATTCTGATACAGTAATGTTGTATATAAAAATTTTAATATCAGAAGGAAAGCTTGATGAATCATATATGAATTTGAAGAAAAAAGATGCTGAAGAAACAGATGAGATAATATTAAAATTGATTCATGCAAATAGAAATATAAGTGAAATTGCAGATACACTTGGTGTTACTATAGATACACTTTACAAATATTTTGACAGGCTTATATGGGCAAGAAAAATAACTAGTAAAGATGTTGCTTCATGTGCTGATGTGGAACTTGAAAATAGTGTGCTAGAATTAAGGCAAAAAGGATATACTAAAGAACAAATTATGAGTGAGTTACATATAGGACCGAGAACTGCAAGAGAAGTTTTAGAAAAGCTAATAAGTGAAGGAAGAGCAGGAAAATTAAAGGGAAGAACAGCAATAGAGATAAAGAGAAAAATAATCCCACTTGCTAATGATGGTTGCACTGTTGAGGAGATAAAAGTAAAACTAAAAGTAAAAGAACAATCAATTGAAGATTATATAAGTGAATTGATACATGATGGAAAAATTGATAAGGAAGAAATGTTAAGAAAAAGAAGAGAAAAAAGAGATATTAGAAAACAGGAAGTGAAGCAGTTAATAAAGGAGGGAATGTTAAAAAGGGATATATCTGAAAAATTAGATATTCCATATAAAGATTTGAATGATATTATTGAAGAAATAATTCATGATAGAAAAAAAATAAAATTTGTAGGAGCAGAAAGAAAATCTATAGCATATAAAAGAAACAGTTTTGCAGATGAGATGGAACAAGAGTTAGATGCAGATAATTTGCCTGAATCTGGTGATAGAAATAAAAGAATAATTGATGATTGTAGAACAATCATTGCAATTTATTGCGTGGAAATTGCTAAAAGTTCCACTAGTCCATTTGTAAGAACACAGTATTTTAGTAAATGCAAAGAACTTGTAAATAATGGAGGAAAGCTTAAAAATGAAGAAATTGATGGATTATCAGAAATTATAAAATATAAGAACAGGAAACTTAACACAGAGGAGCTGAGGTTTGCTTGCATTGAGTATTGCAAGCTTGGAAATTGGAAATCAGCTATACAATTAATTACAAGTTGCATGGAAGTTTATGGAGAAAGTAAAGAACTGTCTGAACTAAGAATGACAATATTAGCATTACAAAAAAGACAAGAAGCAAAAAATATGATTAAACAAGGTATGCCAGTAAGTGAAATTATGTATCGAACTGGAAGAAGTGAAACAGAAATATTAAGAATGAAAAGAATGTATAAGGCTGAAAAAAATAATAAGCCAGAAGTAGAAGAAGCAAAATAAGTATAGAGTAAATTTTAATAAATAACATGAAGAGAAAATTGCAATTTTTCAACTGAACTTGTATCGAGAATGGAGGAGGGTAATAAAATATGCAAGAAAATGTTACAGAAAAGCAAGAAGTGAAAGAAAAAAAGTTGGATGACGCAGTATTAGAAAAATTAATGGAAGGAAAAAATAAGAGTACTATAAGAAAAGAAATGCATATTGGATATAATACTCTTGAAGAAGCGTTGAATAGATTAATTAACGGGCATATCATTACTTTTGAAGAAATAGCCCAATATAGAAGAGAAGCAAAAAAGAGAGTGTTTTTGAAATACATAAAAGAAGGTTTTTCAAAAGCACAAGCAGGAGTAAAAGCGCACGTCCCTAGTGGTGATATAAAAAATATAGTAATAGAACTAGTTGATGAAGGAAAACTAAGTAAATTGTATTTAGAATATGGAAACGGAATAAGAGAAAAAAGAAAAAATACGGTACTCGAAAAATTATTGGAAGGAAACACTATTTTAGAAACAATTGAATTGCTAGGTATAAATAAGAATGTAGGCTATGCATATGTGAGAGAGTTAAGAGAGGAAGGAAGAATAAGAGATGATGAAATAGTAAGAAAAGTTCGCAGAAAAACTCCACCAAAAGAGAAAGTTAGCAAGGATATAACAGAGGGCACAAAAAGACAAGATAATGCACCACTACAACAAATGACAGAAGAAGAAAGAGAAAAAAGAATATTAGAATTATTTGAAGCTGGTTGCAACAAGAAGCAAATTGCAGGAGAATTAAATAATATTAGTTATAGAGAGTTAGGTAAAATAATTGCTAAACTAGTGCAAGAAGGAAAAATTACGCCACTTCAAACAACCAAATCGTATGCTAGGAAGAAAAGTAAAATTGAAGATGTAAAGGCAAGTAATATTGAAAGATATAGAATTGCACTGGATAATATAGCTCCCAACATTGAGAGAAAAGTAATTGATGTAACTAACCAAAAACTATTTTTTATGTATTGTAGAAAAATGATAGAAAATGGTGGAGAATTGTCCAAAAAGGATATGGAATTATTGCAAAGAGCAATAGTATATGGTCAAGCTGATATTACGGTAGAAGGAATGAGATTTATAGGAAGCCAATGTGCAAAAAATGGTGATTTGCAACCAGCAATAGATGCGGTAAACAAATGTATTCAAGTACGTGGAAAACAAGAAGATTATGAAAAAATAAAAAGAACCTTACAAGAGTTGCAAGAAAAAGTCAAAGCTAAAAAAGAAACGTGTGAAGTTGAAAGATAATTAATATTGCTAAAAAGGAGAAATGAGAAAATATGAGAGATATTAACGAAGCTACAGAAAAAGATATAAATTTTGAAATGCAAGTACTAGAATTGAGAAAAAATGAATACACGGTTACCGAAATATCTAGCATATTACATGTAAGTTCAGAAAAGGTAAGCAATTCTATAAAGAGCTTAACAGAAAAAGGACTGCTTGCACCAAAATATAAAAATTTACATGGTAAGAGTATGTTAAAAAGAAAACAAAGAGCATTGGAATTGCTTGAAGATGGAAAAACAGTAAAGGAAATTGCACACGAATTAGAGGTATCTATAGATACAGTATATAAATATATTAAAGATGGAAAAGTAACAAAAGAAGTGCTAAATAGAAATGCAGATTTGGAGTTGGAAAGTAGAGTATTAGAACTTAGAAACAGTGGTTATACCAAACCTCAAATTATGGAAGAATTAGGTTTAGGAAACATTTCTGTCACAACTATAATACAAAAATTAGTTGAAAAGGGACAACTGAAACATACTAATTTAAACCCAACACCAGAAGAAACTGGAAAAGAAGCATATATTAAAAATGAAATACAAAAATTAATAAAAAGTGGTTGTACAATATGTGAAGTAGCTAGAACTTTAAAAATAGGTATTAGTATGGCATATAATTATACAAAGGATTTGATTAGCGAAGGAAAATTAGATGAAAGCTCAGTTATGTTTGAAAAGCAATATGGATTACATGACCTAGAACAAATGCTAATAGAGATGATGGAAAATAGAATTAGCAGAGTTCAAATGGCAAGAGAATCAAAAATGTCATATAATAAAATAGGTCCAATAATAAATAGGCTTATCAAAGATAATAGAATAAAAGAAAATGAAAATACAAGAAATCCCAATTTATTTTCAAGAAAATTAAAAAAAGAAATAGACATGAGAAATAAAGAAGGTATTATACATGACTGTAGAGAAGAAATGAGTAAATATGAACGAAATATAATAAGAAACATAATCAGTGAAGCCATACAACAAAAATATGCTAGTTGTTGTAAAAAAATAGTTGAATGCGGTGGAAACTTGACTAGAGAGGAAGTAGATATATTAGCTGAAACTATTGCTTATGGAGAGGGAAAGTTTTCTCCAGAAAATCTTCTGTTTATTAGTAATGAATATAGAAAGCTAGGAGAGTATGCTGTTGCAAGAAGATTATGTGCTACTTGTGAACAAATATATGGAAAAAATGAGTTGATTTCGGAAATAAGTGTTACATTAAAAGTAGCAATGGAGAAACAGCAAGCATATAATCTTTTGAAAAATGGAAAGACGAATGAGGAAATAATGAATGCTACGAATTTAAGACAAACTGATATTATAAGAATGAGAAGAGAGTATGGAGGTTCAAGAAAAACAGAAGTAGCAGTAGAACCCGAAGTATAAAAAATAGTGAATAATTAATGGACAAGTAGAATACTATGTATAAAAAGTACATAGTATTTTTTATGTACAAATGAAAAGGGAGGAATTTTTATGTGGCATTCTAGTAGTGTTGAGGAGATTGCGAAAAATCTGAAAACTAATATTAATATTGGTTTACCAGATGACGAGGCTCAAAAGAGGTTTGAGAGATATGGACCGAATAATTTGAAGGAGAAGAAAAAAGAGAGTATATTTGTTAAGTTTATTAAACAATTTAACGATTTTATGATTATTACATTAATAATTGCTGCTATTATATCGGCAGTTGTTTCTAAGCTTAACGGAGAAGCGGATTACATAGATTCTATTATAATTGTTGCAATAGTTATTTTTAATGCAATTATGGGATTAGTTCAGGAACAGAAGGCAGAAAAATCGTTAGAGGCACTAAAGAAGATGTCTGCTCCAAATGCAAAAGTTAGAAGGAATGGACGAGTTCAAGAAATTGATGCAGCAATGGTGGTTCCAGGAGATATTGTAATTTTAGAAGCGGGAAATTATGTACCAGCGGATTGCAGATTGATAAATTCATATAATTTGAAGATTGAAGAGTCGGCATTAACAGGAGAAACCATTCCAAGCCTAAAAGATAGTAGTAAGATTTTAAAAGAGAATACTGCAATGGGTGATTTGTGCAATATGGTATTTGCAACTACAATAGTAGTAAATGGTCATGGAGAGGCAATAGTTGTTGAAACTGGAATGAATACAAGAGTTGGCAAAATTGCTGGAATGATAATAGAAGATGAGTCTCCAGAAACACCAATTCAAAAGAAACTTGCAGAGGTTGGGAAGATTTTAGCAATTGCTTGTATAATAATTTGTGTATTAATATTTGTAATAGGAATTTTTAAGAAGATTCCTATTATAGAAATGTTTATGACGTCTGTTGGTCTCGCGGTTGCAGCAATTCCAGAGGGGCTACCCGCAATTGTTACTATAATGCTTTCTATTGGTGTTACAAAAATGGCTAAGAAAAACAGTATTATACGTAAGCTTCCAGCAGTTGAAACACTTGGAAGCAGTAGTGTAATTTGCTCGGATAAAACAGGAACTTTAACACAAAACAAGATGACTGTAACAGAAGTTAGAAATTGCTTTGGAAGAGCTAACAGCAATGAAAGAAAGTTTATTTTAGAACTTGGAACCATGTGTACAGATACAACAGAAGAAAGAATTAATGGTAAGCTAGGATTTGTTGGAGAGGCAACAGAAGTTGCAATCTCGAATGCAGCAATGGAAGAAGGAGTAAGTAAATCTTTCTTGTATGATGAAATGAAAAGAATTAATGATATTCCATTTGACTCGAAAAGAAAGATAATGACAACAATTCACAAATATGGAAATGGATATAGAATAATTACAAAAGGGGCACCAGATGTATTATTAAAGAGATGCAGTAATTGTTATTCTGGTGGTCAAATTGTGCCAATCTTTAGTAAAAAAGACGATATAAATGAACAGAATAATCAAATGGCAGAAAAGGCTTTAAGAGTAATTGCTGTAGCATATAAAGATGTAGAAAAATTGCCAGAAATGCAAGATGTGGAGAAAGACTTAATATTTTGTGGTTTAATTGGAATGATTGATCCTCCAAGAGAAGGAGTGAAAGAGGCAGTAAGAACTTGTAGAAGAGCTGGAATAAAAACAGTAATGATAACAGGAGACCATTTGCAAACTGCGAAGGCTATTGCGAAAGAATTAGGAATATTGAAGAGGGGAGATTTAGCAATAGATGGTGAAACTTTGGAGAGAATGAGCCAGCACGAACTTGAACAAAATATAATGGATTATTCGGTATTCGCAAGGGTTTCACCAGAACATAAGGTAAGAATTGTGAAAGCTTTTCAGAGTACAGGTGCAGTAGTTGCAATGACTGGAGATGGTGTGAATGATGCTCCTGCATTGAAGAATGCAGACATAGGAATTGCAATGGGAAAAGGTGGCACAGACGTGGCAAAAAATGCGGCAGACATGATTTTGCTAGATGATAATTTTGTTACAATTGTAGAGGCTGTAAAACAGGGCAGGAACATATATGATAATATAAAAAAGGCGATACATTTTTTAATTTCTACTAATATAGGAGAAATAGTAACAATATTTTTCGGATTAGTATTAGGGATAAAATCACCATTACTGGCAATCCAGCTATTGTGGATAAACTTAGTAACAGACTCACTTCCAGCCATTGCATTAGGCTTAGAAAAAGAAGAAGAAAATATAATGAGCAGGCTCCCTAGAAACCCTAAAAAGAATTTATTTGCAGATGGATTATGGTGGAAAATAATAATAGAGGGAGCAATGTTGGGAATGTTTACTCTATTGGCATTTAGTATTGGAAATCGTTTATATTCTGTAGAAGTTGGCAGAACAATGGCATTCTTAACATTAGGAATTTTGGAACTAGTTCATAGTTTTAATATTAAGAGTGAAGAAAGTATATTTAAGATTGGAGTACTTGAAAATAAGTATTTGGTTGGAGCGTTAGTATTAGGAGTAATTTTGCAGGTAATAGTTGTCGTTGTAAGTCCACTTGCGCAGGTGTTTAGTTTAGTTCCATTAACAGGAATGCAATGGCTATATACAATTTTAATTGCAGTAGCACCAATACCAATAGTAGAGATACAGAAAGCGGTAAATGGATATAAATTTGGAAGAGTAGTGTATGCAAAAAATAATTAAATATATATTAAAGAAGCAAATGAGGAATAGCATTTGCCTCTTTTTTGTGGTATAATGTATTTATTGGATATATGAAGAAGGAGAAAATATGGAGCAAGAAAAGCGTATATTAATAAGAAAACAATTTGAGATGAGTAGTAATAAGGATAAAAAGAATGTTATATTATATTTATTAGATATGGGATATGATAATAAAGACCTTACAGAAATATTTGGAGTAAATGCAAAAAAAATATATAATATAAAAGCTGCTAAATTAAACCAACATTACATGGAGCAAATTATTGGAACAAAAATATATGGATTAGTTGCTGAACTTGTAAGAGAAGATGAAAATCAAATTGCAGATTTGGCAATGAAAGGATATTCAATAGATGATATAGTGATAAGAATTGGATACTCTAAAGGTACTGTCGGAAATATTGCACAGAGGGTAATAGTAGAAAGAAAATTAAAGGTTCCTACAAAAAAAGAGATAAAACAGGGGGAAAAAGGCAAAGAAAAAAGTACCGAAAAAAATATTTCTACAACACAAAATAAAAAGTGTACAAAGAGATTTTCAATGGAACAAGCCAATAGCGAAGAAATTGAAAGACTAAAAAGAAATTATGCGCAAAATAAAATAGAAAGTAACAGAGAAGCTATAAAAAGAATAATAACAAAATTAGGTGATGAAAAAATAACAGATTCAACAAAGAAAAAAATTTTAGAGTATTGCAAAGAAATAGTAAAATATGATGGAACATTAACAGAAGATGAATATAGAATATTAACAGATGTTATTACAAGAGATGAAGCAATACCAGATATGTCTGGCATAAGATTTGTTTTAGATGTATGTACACAACAACATAATTTTTTGCCTGCAATGAAATTATTAAATAATTGTATAGAAATATATGGAAGTTTACCACAGCTTGAAGAAGCAAGAGATGTTATTAGTAAAACGCACAGAAAACAACTAATGATAAATAGTTTAGAAAAAGATGGAAATGTTGAAAAAACTATGAGAGAATTTGGGGCACAAGAAGCAGAAGTTAGAGAAATTAAGAGAGTATACATAGATACCAATAAAGAACAATCAGGTAATAAACAAAGAGAGAAAAGAATGAATAAAAAAGATGATGGAATAGAAATGTAGTAATCGATATGAATAAAAAATTTGCATTTGTATAAAATATATGGTATAATGGAAAGCGTCGCAGTTAAAAAGGAGTGTGAAAGTATTTTATACAATAGATTAAAACACTGCACGAAAGAAATTTTTAGATTGCTAACAATTGCTTCAATAGCACTATTTATAATAATTGCAATAGTATTTGTAAAATATAATCCAGTGTATGCTGTGAAAATAAACGACGAAATAATAGGCTATGTAAAGAGCAAAACGGCAATGGAAGAAAAGATAAACAATGAATTATTAACATCAGAAAATCCATGTGCTGTGTTTTCAGAATTAACAGTGGAACCAACATATGAATTGGTTTTATCGGATGTTGAGGCAGAAGATGATGATAAAATTGCAGAAATGTTATCAGAAAATATAAAAACTATGTATAAAGTTTATGCGGTTACGATAAACAATGAAATAGAAACATATGTAAACACCGTAGAAGAAGCAGAAACTATAGTTGCAGAAATGCAGAGTGAATATTCAGAAGACGTTGCAAAAGTTGGAATTCAAGAACAATATACAACAGACTTCGAGAGTGTTGGAACTCAATCATTAGAAGTTGCAAAATTAAGTGTTGATACAGATTTGAGAGGAATAAAAACAGAGCAAGAAAGAATAGCAGAAGCAACATTTAATGGTGTATATTTTAGTGTAAAACCAGTAGTAGGAAACATTACATCAAGATATGGCGTAGTAGAGACTAGTGTAAGAAACCATGCTCATGGAGGACTAGATATAGCGGCTCCATATGGAACAAGTATTAAAGCAGCAGCTGATGGAACAATTTCATATTCTGGTTGGATGAGTGGTTATGGCTACTTAATTATAATTGACCATGCGAATGGAGTTCAAACATATTATGGACACTGTAGCAAATTATATGCATCTGTTGGAGATGAAGTTACAGCAGGAGATGTAATTGCAGCAGTTGGTTCAACAGGAAATTCAACAGGAAACCACTTACACTTAGAAATAAGACTAAATGAAAATAAAATAAATCCACAATTATATTTATATAAATAGAAAAGAATAGCGAAGGCTATTCTTTTTTCACAAATATTTGCCTTTTTTTCACAAACTTTTCACAAATATATTGTATTATAACTCTAGATTAGGATAGAATGAATAATGGAGCTAATCTTAAGAGAATAAGACGAGTCAAGAAGTATTTTTTGACAGAGTAAGAAAGGATAGTAATTAAAATGGAAGAGAATAAAGACAATGTAAAAACACCAGATGCAGTTGTAGATAAATCCGGTAAAGAATTTAAAGCAGTAAAGCAATTAGAAAAAAAGCAAAAAGGTCAATCTAACTTTGGAAAAAGTGTAGCAGTACCATTTTTGAGCGGTGTGCTTGGTGCAACACTTGTATTAGGAACATGTTTAGGAGTTCCAGAGATACGAAGCAATATAATAGGAGAAAACAATAACAATAATAATTCTGTTTCAACCAGCACAAGTGCGTCAACAGGAACATTAAACACAACACAAATTTCTTTAGCAGAGTATTCTGGAACAGGAATTGCTGTTGCAAAAAAAGTATTACCTTCAATAGTAGGTATTGAAGTAAGCTACACGGTTAATTCAATGTTCTTTAATCAACAAAGTACAGCAACTGCAACAGGTTCTGGAATTATTATTAGCGAAGATGGATACATTATTACAAATAACCATGTAATAAGCTCAAGCTCATCTTCATCATATTATACAATTGGAGAAGCAAACTCTATAAAGGTAACATTAAATGGTGATGAAACTAAGTATGATGCTAAAATAGTAGGAACTGATTCACAAACAGACTTAGCTGTAATAAAAATAGACAAAACAGGTTTAACGGCAGCAGAATTAGGAAACTCAAGTTCTGTACAAGTAGGTGAATTTGCAATGGCTGTAGGAAGCCCATTAGGAATGCAAAACACTGTTACAGGAGGTATGATTTCTGCACTAGATAGAGAAGTAACAGATTCAGATGGAAAAACATTTACATTAATTCAAACAGATGCTGCTATAAACTCTGGAAACAGTGGTGGAGCCTTAGTAAACAGCAAAGGTCAAGTAATAGGAATAAACACATTAAAAGTTTCATCAACAGGTGTTGAAGGAATGGGATTTGCAATTCCAATTGATTCTGCAAAACCAATTATAGAACAATTGATTCAATACAATAAAGTAAAAAGACCATATATAGGAATTTCTGGTAGAGATTTGGACGAAACGACAGCAAAGAGAAATAACCTAGTAGTTGGTGTTTATGTTGCAAGTGTAGACGAATATTCAGCAGCAGAAAAAGCTGGAATAAAGGCTGGGGACGTAATAGTAAAGGCTGACGGACAAGAAATAAAAACTATGACAGAATTAAACAATATTAAGAATACACACAATATTGGAGACACAATGACAGTAACAGTAAACAGAAATGGACAAGAGAAAGAGATTACATTAACATTGCAAGAACAATAATGTTATTGAAAAAAATTAAAATTTTAAAGACTATATAAATTAAACATGAATAAATTTATATTACCAATACAAATTAATAAAATACTAATTAGTTACATTCAGTTCACAAAAAGGACAAAAAGTATTGGTAATATATAACCATAGTTAGTAATAAGTTACTCCATTACTAACTAAAAAATTAGAACATCCCCTTTTATTTTCGGATCGATTGCTAAAGAGATAATAGCAATCGATTTTTTACGCTTAAATTGAATGATTACTGAATAAAGAAAAAAATATTCTTAAGTAAAGTGCTTAAAAATTACTAGATAATACGCAAACAATTGTAAATACTTTAGTTGCTTAATTGTTGCATAAAAATTGCAGATAAATTTCAAAACCGTATCATTTTGAATTTTTTCATTTAGTCTATTGCTACAATTACTTTTTAATGATATTATTATATAGATTAATTTGCCTTAAGTACGTTACTTAAGGATTACTTAGGAGGGAATAAATTTTATGCAAACAAAAGAAATGAAAGGAATTACTCTTGTTGCATTGGTGGTAACAATAGTAGTTCTGATAATTTTAGCGGGAGTAAGCATTAATTTAATTATAAGAGATGGTGGAATATTTTCATTGACAAATAAAGCGTCAAAAGAGACTTTAAAGGCGAGTGTAAAGGAAAAAATACAACTTGAAGCAATTGACAGTATAAAATATGAAAACGTAGGAACATTTGATATGAATTTATTTAAAAACAATTTAAATAAGAAACTAGGAATTGCCGAAGATAAAATTATAGAGGATGAAGAAAATATTATAGTAAGAACAGATGGATATAAAATAACTGTTAATAAAGATGGTTAAGTAGAAAGCATAGAAGATGATGATGGAATAGATAACACAAAACAGCCTAATACTGAATATAAAAATCGTACAATAGAGGAAAACTATAAAGCTATATCTGGATTAACAAAAAAATTATTTGATTATCCTTTTCAATATCAAGCAGCATTTGATACAGAAGATTATAAAACAGCAGAGTGCGGGTGTGGTAAGTATAAAGAAATATTTGATAAGGCAGTAGAAATGGGACTAGCTACAACATATACAGAAGCAGATGAAATAAAGGAAATGGGAGGTTCTGGAAACGATGTGCCAATAGCAGGAGCAATGATTGTACCAATAGTGGAACCAAGCATGGTCTATTATAAATTTGAATGCAAAAATGAAGAACAAAAACCTGGAGGTACAATTCCTATGGATTTTGCACTTAACTATGAGATAACATTTGATGGAAAAAAATACTTTGATTCAGGAGAGCCTCATTTTCATAAACCAGGTGGAGATACTGAGTCAGCATATGCGTGGCTTGGACAAGATTGGGTAGATAAAGGATATACTATGCTTTCCGCAAGAGCTACGCTGTACAGCGATGTTCCGATATTACAGCTTGGACAAATTTATCATTTTAAAATACAAGTTGTAACTGCAAATAACTTTAGAAAAGCAATAAGAGCATTGAACTTAGATTTAAGGCAATATAGTGGAATGTGTGCACACCCAATAAGTTAAAAAAAGCAAAAATATACTTGTTTCTTGTGATGGTAGAAATGAAATAAATATATATTGAAAATAAAAAATTAGTGGAAAAAAATTTTTTTCTGCTAATTTTTTTATATGAAAGATTAAAAAGTACTAAAATGCTAAATAAAAAGCAAATACCAATGTTTAAACATAAGAGAAGAATATGTAAAGTACTAATGAAGAAAGAGATAATAGTTTTAACAATATAAAATTTTTCATGGAAAATTTTCCAGTACTCGTTGCACAACTCCTAAAAAAGGTATATAATAGTTAATCAGTGAAAATAGGGAGATTTATTGATGGAAAGTAATATTATAGATAAACAAATATATGAAGATTTAATAAGTCAAGTTGACGCAAAGAAGCTAGATTTGGCTTTAAAATTAATGCAAAATAAGGCTATTGAAATAAATAAGATTACATATGATAATAAACAAAATTTTGAGGTTCATTCAATTGTAAAAGATGAGAAGAACGATGACGGAATTATAGTAAAACAGAAACACAAAGTTTATATTAAGGTTGCAGAAGGCGAGATTGAAAATTTATCATGTACTTGTGATGATTACAAGGAAAATTATTGTGCCTGTGAACATATTATTGCAACTGTTAAAGAATTTGCAAATAACTCAGATTATGTAAGAATTTTTTCTGGAGAGAGAAAAGAAGGTAGAAGTACAGATACGGTTAAAGAACGTGGAGAAAACTACAAGATTTTCAATCAACTGGTAAATGAATTTTACAGAATTAATGAAGAAGAGGAAGAACAGAATACACCTTCAGGCAAGGAGGAAGGATTCGTTCATATTGAGCCAAAGATTATATGTAGTAGAACAAATAATAGCTTGAAACTAGAAATAAAGCTTTCTAAAAAAGATGAGAAGCAGAGCTATAAGGTAAAGTCTTTACCAGAATTTTATGATAGATTTGCGAGTGGTGAAAAGTATAAATATGGAGCAAAACTTGAATTTGCACACACAAGAGAAAAGTTTGTGGAAGAAGACAGAAATCTTTTAGATTTTGTGCTTAAATATTCAGAAATAATAAAATATGCTAATGAATCGTCTACAGGATATGACTACTACACAAAAAGAATGGGAGAAGATGCAATAGTTATTTCTAACACAGGATTAGATGATTTATTTGAATGCCTGAAAAATAGAGCAATTTCAATGGAAGACCAGTTTGGAACTGATGCTGTTGTTTTGGTACCAAATGAGCCAGACATTAAATTTAAATTAGAAGAAAATGATGATGGAGAATATAAGATAACCGTAAATGTGGATATATATGCGTATATGGTTTATGAGGGCAGAAAATATACATATTTAATGCTTGATAAGAAATTATACAGATGCTCAAAAAAATATAGTAGTACTGTTATTAAAATGTTGGAAGTATTTAGAAAGAATTTTACAAAAGAGATTTTGCTTCCAGAGAGCCAGTTGTCTAATTTCTTCTCTATAGTACAACCAAGCATAAAGAATAGTGTTAACATTGGAGAAAATGAGTACAAGAAAGTTGAAAAATACATTCCTGCAGAGCTATATGCAAAATTATATTTGGACTATAATGACTTAAATTATGTGCTAGCAGATATTAGATTTATATATGGAGATGTAGAGATAAATCCGCTAGATTCTAAGAAACAAGTAGAAGTGCTTTCTAGAAATACAATAAAAGAAAGCAAATTAATTAACATGTTCGTTAAGAGTGGATTCATGCTAGACCAAAAGAACAATAGATTGATTCTTGCAAATGATGACAAGATATATGAATTTTTGACTAATGATATGGATTCATATATGAAGAATTTTGAAGTGCTTGCAACAGATAATTTTAAGGCAAAAGAAGTTAGAAGCACATCTGCTGTAAATTTGGGTGTAAGGGTAGAAAATAATTTGCTAGACATAGATTTTTCTAGCTTGGACTTCGACCCAGCAGAGCTTCAGGAGATAATGAAACAGTACAAATTAAAGAAGAGATACCATAGATTAAAAGATGGTAGTTTCGTAAATTTGGAAGACAATGATACTATTAAATTTATAGAGAGTGTAACAGAAGATATAGATGTTGATTACGGCCAAATAAAGAACAATACTTTACAGTTACCAATGTACAGGGCTCTTTATTTAGATAAAATTTTGGAGAAGAATAGCTTTATTCATGTTACGAAAGATGAGAGCTACAAGAATTTAGTTGAAAATATCGATGTAAAAGAAATAGAAGGAAACATGGAAGTGCCAAAGAACCTGAATGCTAGCCTTAGAGAATACCAAAAAGTAGGTGTACAATGGTTACGTATGCTTGATTACTATGGATTAGGCGGAATTTTGGCAGATGATATGGGTCTTGGAAAAACTGTTCAGCTATTGTGTGTAATTTGTGCATACAAAGATAATGGAGGAAAGAAACCATGTTTAGTCGTATGCCCAAGTTCATTATGCCTAAACTGGCAGAATGAAGCGGAAAAATTTACGATAGGAATGCAATCTATAGTAGTACATGGAACGCTAGAAGAAAGAAAAAATCAGATTGCATCAATACCAAATTATGATATAGTAATAACTTCATATGAATTATTGAAGAGAGATATAGAAGAATATAAAAAATATGACTTCAAATTTAAATACATAATTGCAGATGAAGCACAATACATAAAAAATAATAACACACAAAATGCAAAGGCAATTAAGAATATATCAGCAGAAACAAGGTTTGCACTAACTGGAACGCCAATAGAAAACTCTTTGTCTGAGCTATGGTCAATATTCGATTTCATAATGCCTGGTTACTTATTTGGATACAGAAAATTCAAAGAGCTTTATGAAACGCCAATAATAAAAGAGGGCAATGAAGTGGCAATGAACAAATTGAAAAAATTGATAGAGCCATTCGTCTTAAGAAGAATAAAAGGTGAAGTTTTGACAGAGCTACCGGATAAAATGGTATCTGTGTTAAACAGTCAAATGGTGGACGAGCAAAGAGCTATTTATTTGTCTTATTTAGCAAAGGCAAAGAAAAATGCAATGGAAGAAATACAAGAAAATGGAATAGAAAAGAGCCAGATAAAAATACTTGCACTATTAACAAGATTAAGACAAATATGTTGCCACCCAAGTCTATTTATAGACAACTACAAGGGCGAAAGCGGTAAGTTAAACCAATGTATAGAAATAGTAAAAGATGCAATACAATCAGGACATAAAATATTACTATTTTCAGGATATACAGCGATGTTTGAAATAATAGAAAAAGAACTACAAAAAGAGAATATAGAATTCTTAAAATTAACAGGACAAACCAAAGTATCTGAAAGAATAAATTTAGTAGATGAATTTAACAGCAACCCAAACAAAAAATTATTCTTAATCTCTTTAAAAGCAGGTGGAACAGGACTGAACTTAGTTGGAGCAGATGTAGTAATACACTATGACCCATGGTGGAACTTATCTGCAGAAAATCAGGCTACAGATAGAACTTACCGAATAGGACAAAAGAGAAACGTACAAGTATATAAATTAATAACAAAAAACTCAATAGAAGAGAAAATATATGAACTACAAAAAAGAAAAGAAACTTTGATTGATAGCATGCTTTCAACAAACCAAACATTTATAAGCAAGCTTTCAAAAGAAGACATAATGAATTTGTTTGAATAATTTCGCCCAATAGGGGCGCCCTTTTTT
>ENA-OOXF01001243-OOXF01001243.1-human-gut-metagenome-genome-assembly--contig:-NODE-1243-length-17117-cov-5.422166_pt1 | contig 17117 bp, 17 predicted proteins | sample MGYA00241586_ERZ501341 | MGnify/ENA primary metagenome ERZ501341 (study PRJEB25962, sample SAMEA2042985) | human gut metagenome | biome: human gut; feature: human-associated habitat; material: faeces... | reverse complement strand
GATTGGCAGTCCATTATTAAGTTTTTTATTATGTTCCCTTTGTACACCGTTGCAAATGATGACTATGAATCATGCTCACTCATCTGTGCGGACGCAGCGCAGCGCATATCGTGCCTGACCGGTCGTGGTACAGGTAAACAATGTCAGATCCCAATTGCTCTCGGACGTTTTGACCGCCATCTCCTCGATTTGGGTTGGCTGCAGAACCTCTGTATCCGAGACCGCATAATGCCATGTGTTGTCATTCATGTCAACAAAAAGCACTTCTGTCCCCACCGTAAGATGCGTCAGAGGGCTGAAGTGACGCGCATAGTTATGTCCCGCGATTACCAAGTCATCTGTATATAGCGAGCCGGAATACCGCCCCGGCGCGATCTTTAGCCCCGGATAGCTCCACTGCTGCATCACGGGCAGTGCCAGCCCGATGGACGGAATAGAGAGATACCCAATATAGTCGTAGCCGTCAATGGTGCCAACAGGCATCTCCGTGTCCGCTGTGGGTTCTGCTGCATCACCGGGATAGATGGTGCGTGGCTCTGCGATCGATTCCTCCAGCTGGGTCAGCACACTGTCGGCTGCTTTTTCTGCGCGGGTACTGTCCCACTGGTTGTAGCCCATAAGCAGCACAGCTGCCAGCAATGCCAGAACCCCAAGCGCAATCAGGGCGTTCCCCAGCTTATTTCTCATTCTGACCACTTCGCTTTTTGAGTACGACACCTGCCGCCACCAGTACAGCGCCAGTCACCGCCAGCACGGGGACTGGCCAATTCAACTGTCCGGTCTGCGGCAGTGCAGAAAGCACTTCCTGCGTGGGCGGCGTCTGCGTTGTTTTCCGGCTTGAAGTACCCGCTTTGGGGTGGGCGTCCACATCGTAGACATACTGCCCGTTTTCCATGATTGGAACCGTCACAAGAAAAGGCTGTATGGCGTCATACCCTTCAGCTGCCTGCTTCTGCACAATAAGGTAAAGCCCGGCCTTCAGATCACCAAACACGGCGATTCCGCTGTCGTTGACGGTCTTGGTGACTGCCTGTGCATTTTGTGTCACCTTTTCTGCCAATCGGCTCGCCAGTGCGCTTTCGGATACATTGTCCAGCGCGATTCCGCAATTCTCGAAACCGTTTGTATAGGTAAAGCTCATATCTGCGCCGTTTTTAGAGACACTCGCCACACGGTACAGCGTCAGCTCACCGCCCTGCAGCGGTGCTGCGGTTTCGGTATCACAGAGCAATACCTTGATGGAGCCGATGCGCGTTTCATCAACCGTTTCTGCGGCAAGAGCCGGAACAGCGCCCCACACCAGCAGGCACAGCATAAGCAGCATTGCCAACCGATCACGGATGCTTTTCATAATGTTATTTCCTCCTTCTCTTGCTGCGCTTGCGCAGATGTGGGGCAACCAGCACACCGACCAGTGCCGCAAGTAGCATCGGGATGGCCAAAATCGGGGCCACGATGATGGGTTCAATGCGGAATGCATCTGCCGCCACACGGATATGCTTTTGGCTTTCCGTAGTTTCGACCCGCTTGCCGCGCACCAATAGGCGGTGCGTGTTGATGCCGTAGGGGGTGCAGGTCATCAGGGTGACATAATCCATCCCCTCGGTGGGAAGCAACTGGTCGATCTCAGTAGGCAGCACAATGGAGATTTGATCGACCTCATAGGTCAGCACCCGATTCAACACTGTGATGGTAAAGCGGTCGCCCACCTCCAGCTCGTCCAGATTGGTGAACAGCTTTGCGCTGGGCAGGCCGCGGTGCGCTGATATGACCGCATGGGTCCCGGCACCGCCCACGGGCAGGCTGCTGCCTTCCAGATGGCCTGCTGCCACCTGCAGCACGCCCTCATCGGTGCCGTGGTATATGGGCAGCTCAACGCTGATTTTGGGGATCGTGATATACCCCATAATGCCCGTGCCGGAGATGTCGAGCGTCTGCGCATAGCCGCTGACCAGATCCGGTTTATAAAAGGCATTGGGGGTGGTGTTCAGCTGCCGGTTGTACGCATCGGCAGCATCGAAATAGGCCTGATAATCCGCATCTGACAGCTGTTCTACCTCCTCGGCATAGCCAGCCACTGCGCGGGACTGATGCTTCCGGTTGACAGCGTTGCTGACGGAGGGATATAACATCACGGATAGACCCACGAGGAAGATCAATATTAAAATAATTGTGCTGAGGTTCTTTCTCATGGGCTACTCCCTAATGTTATAAGGATTGGTATATGGCAGTAAGCGCCTTTACTTGTTATTCATCCGCTTTTTGGTGACCAGCAGAACGGCAGCCACGGCCATCAGCCCGCCGCCGATCACATAGAAAAGGGTAGTGCCGATGCCGCCGGTGGAGGGCAGGGCGGCGCCTTTGTTGTTCTTGACAGTAATGCTTAAACCTGCTTGAGGAGCATCTTCATTTACTTTGGTGGTGACACTTGTGCAGTTTTTGCCGGTTTCATCATAATCAGCAGTGATTTTGAACTTAACCGCATCAGTCAGGCGGTTATAGCCCGCGGGTGCTTTTGTTTCATAAAGATAATACTCTGTGGCGTCATCCAGACCCTTAATGGTGATATTGCCCGCCGTCATGACATAAGTTCCTGTGTGACCAGCCGGAGCAACTGTGTAGGAACCGTCGCTGTTTTCGATGAGGCTGATTAAGTCTTTAGTGTTGGAGGGCGTTCCGTCATCTCCGATTGTGCCTAAAGAACGACTTCCGTTCTTACTAAGGACAAATTTTGCATCGCTCAATGGAGCGTTGCTTTCACCATCGATTTTGTTGACTTCCATCTTAAAGGTCCAGTCATAAACGACCTTCTCCGGGGTCTTATTTGTGGTCGTATTATTATGCGGATTGTTGCTGTACTCCAGATATGCTTTATTGTCCTGTTTACCGTCATTATAGACCTTGGCATTTTCGTTGAGAATACCTGTGTAGTATGTATACAGTGTATCTCCCGCAGCCATTTTGCCATCCTCAATGGCTTTCAGTACATCGACTGTAACTGTGAACTTGTTCGCATTTTTTGGGTCAACCGTCACAGTATAATAGATTTTATCCAATTTTTTTGCATCTTCATCATTTACCTTGATTGTCACATCATCGTTGCTGTGGACATTTGATGTCAGCCCTGCGGACATTTCATCGTGGATTACATACGTGTATTCGGTATACCCGCTCACAATCGGAACAGTCGTGATCGTGCGGAACTCAACGGTGTCACCGATCTGGTTATCGCCGACAACACCCCATTCACCATTATCATTGTGTCTGATCTGTTTATCCAGCGTTGGCTTTCCGCTCTTCGGCTGGACAGTGACATTCTCGACAACTTGCAGAATGTAGTCGGTAAAAACTTCGCCTGTTCCTACATCAGTATTCTTGATCAGATAATAACCGGCTGCCAGACCTGTGATGGAATCCGTGCCTGTACCTGCAGCAGGGTCGGTCAAATACTGTGCAACTTCAGAAGCGAAAGCCTTTGCTTCGGCCTCTCCCGTGAGGGCCTTCGCCTTGTCAGCTGGATGACCAAGCACTTTCTGACCATCATGTGTAACATTATCGCCCCACTTAATGTTGGACAGCGTGTTATCATGCAGGTCACCCTTGAAAATCTGATATGCTGCATAGGTGCCGGTGCCATTTTTGATTGTGATTGTATAAGTTGTTGTTGTCGTTTCTGCAAACGCTGGGACGGCCATGGCCAGTGCAAGCGTCAGCACGGCAAGCAGTGTTATGAGTTTTTTCATGTACTTCATTGGTTTTATGTCTCCTTGCTCAAATATTTTGGTCTGCTTTGTCCACACCGGTGGAGGGGTTATTTCAAATTTTTACCCCCCCCCCCGAATGGCTGCGTTTGTTGATGAGATATCCTAACATCAGCGCGATGCCCATTATCAGGGCGCCTGCTGCTGTATACGGGGGTGTGCCGGCCGCGCCGGTGGCGGGCAGCTCATAGCTGGGCTTTTGCTTGTTCGTGATGGTAATGGTGCCGCCGCCGGTGACACCGGTGTCGTTGCTTTCACTGTACTTTACTTCATAGAAGATAAGCGCACCACTGTCTGTTCCTAACTCTTTTACATAGTAGTGATAACCGCTCTCCAAGGAAGAAATTTTCTTGGTCCAGCCGTCAGCTTTTGTCAAGGTGACCGGCGTTCCGACCTCCACTGCGTCCGCCTTGTCTTTTCCATCCTCGTAACGGTACAGCTGCACCTTGATCTCGTCCACCGGTGCTTCTATCGTGTCGTTCCCGATGCCATACCAGATTTTGCGCAGGGTCAGGCAGTTTTGCTTGTTGGGGATGGCCATTGTGGCGCGGTCTCCGTTCACGCCCAAAAAGTTGATGTTTGCAGTGGTAACCCCCTCCGGGACAGTAGCTCCGGTTGCAGCTGTAAGCGCAGCTGCTTTTTTGTCATCATCCGTTGCGTTGTTGTTCCAGATAAAATAGCGCGGGGTTTCATCCAGTGCATAGTCTGCCGGGGCCGCTGTTTCCACAAGCTTATACAGGTCCCCGGTGACCAGCTGCGGGCTGCCTGTTGCAGGGGATTGCGCAAATGTCAGGTCAAAGCTGCCGTTCGAACCTGTATTCTCCGGCCTAATAAAATCCCACCCTGTGCTGATTTTATTATAGTGGTATATCGCAAAGGTTGCCGGGCTTGCCGTGATGGCTAAGTTTGTAGCAGAATCCGTCTTGGAAACAGTCAGAACGGCATTGTGTACAGTTGCCGATGCACTGTCGCTTTTCACCGAAACCTGATTGCCTACAATTTTTCCCGCCAGCGTAGCCGTATTTTTTACCGCCATGTCGCTTGCGAGATTACCCGGATTCATTTTATAAGAGTACTCCAGTACCAGGGCTTTCTCGTCCGGCAGAATGAACTTGTATTTCCGTGTCGATGCGGTTTCTTCAACCTTTTCAACGCGAACGCTGTCTTTGACTTCATTGCCCTTTACCCAGTCGCCGTCCTGCAGGATGTATTCATATACCTTGATAGAATCCAGCATCAGCTCCATGCCGGTTTTGCCGAAGTATTCGCTTTCCATCGTGTCCGTAAGCTCGAGCGTGTCACTGCCCGGTGCGAGATCCTCTGCGCGGGGGTTGATGCAAAGGGTGTAATTGGCTTGATGGGTTGTTTCATCATAATTGCCGGTCTTTTCCAGAAGCTGCTTTTTCGGGCGCGTGATGGTCATGTCGGACGATGTCGATGCACCGTCCCATGTGGCAGTATTTGTATAGGTTTTTCCCTCGAGAGTACGCTCGTTCCAGGCTGCCGCATCATCCAGCTGGAGCGCATAGCGGATCTCCACATAATGATCCGTTGTTTTGTTTGGGTCAATCAGCTTGTTCAGCGTAACCGGAAGGACCTTAATGGTCAGCTGATTTGGATCTGAAGTGTCAATCGACCAATAGGTAACCCCGTTAGACACAAGGCTGTATATGTTTTCGCTCGGACTTTTTTTGATTTTTCCCGTATATTTATTGCCCGACGCTGTATCCAGATCCGCCGCAATCCTATAGTTGCTAAGAAAATTATTGTCCGTAGCCAGCTTCATGCCGTCCGGAATCTTATCTACCACCGTCAGCGTTTGGGTCTTGTCTACATTACCGCTACCCAGATTCAGTTTGATGCAATACCAGATGACCTTGTTTTTGGCATAGGTAGTGCTGTTGTTCTGCTTGTACCCATCGCCGCTCTTGTCAGATGTTTCCTTGGTGATAGAACCGATCTTTGTATAATCGTAAGTTCCTTTCCAGCCTTCGCGCCCGGCGTTATCCGAGTAAATTTCCACACGGTTCTCAAAATGCCTTTTGGTATTGTTCGCCATATCAGACGTTTTTGCCACCGTTGGAATGTCGCTGATGGTGCATCTCAAAATGCGCAGCTTCTCGCCGTCCGTCCGGCTAAAATGTAGCCAGATGCGATGCACCGCGGTTGCATCATCGGAAACCGAAATGCCGTTGTCGGAATCGTCCCAGTCATTCAAACCGTTGGAAAAAAAGGACAGCTGAATCTGTATGCCCTTCTTCTCTGCCTCCTCCCATGTCAGCGTTGTTCCGCCTTCCATCGTCAAGCGCAGATTGTTTCGAATGGCGGTTTCCAGCTGGGTTTTGACGCCGTACAGCGGTTCGCGGATCTTATCCACGATTTTGAAACTGTTAACGCCCGCGGGAACCGTTCCGGTTATATTCCACATGACCTTTTGGTCACCGTTTTCCAGCGGCGTGACAGTGCCCGGATACTTTCGAATATCCACTTTGCCTACACCGGTGGAAACATTGGCTGTCGCGGTATAGGAACGTGAACCTTTTTCCAGCGTTGCCTGGTTGGTTGCAGAAACGGTGCCATTCACCGGGTCCGGTGCAACCGTTTGATAGGTAAATGTATAGGCGCTCGCATTGGAACCTGCCGGGAAGGTATAGCCGTTGGTCAGAAAATCGTTGCCAGTGATGGTTGTTACAACTGTTTCGTCAGCCCTCTTCAGCGTTACATCACCAACAATGTCCAGCTGTGTGACCTGTGTATCAGTCACCGTATAGCCTGCCAAATCACCGTCCGGGTTTTTTACCGTGATGACCCAGTTGATGCGGTGGGTCGCAGCGTCATAGGTGCCTGTTTTGGCAATGCTGCTCTCCTTCACGGTGACGGTATCCTTGGCCTCGTTGCTCTGCAGCGTACTGGTTGTGCCCTTGGCCGTGTTGACAATCGTACCGGAACCGTCTGCGCCTGTCACGGCAGCCACAGTTACATCATAGGTCAGCTCATACGACTGGTTATATCCGAGAGGCGGCAGCCCTGTGATCGTAAAGCCCTTGCCGTCTGCGTTGTAGATAATGGCGGCATCTGTATACTCAGAGAGCGGCTTCCCGTCGATTTTGATGCTGCTCGTATCATAGCTGCCGTTTGCGGTATTCTCTGCGGCCAGCCGGTCCGTAATGGTGACCGTCTGGTCATGCGTACCATTTGGGGCATTGACTGTAACGGTGTAGCTTACCTTACTTTTGTCTTCCGAAAGGGTGTGCTCTTTCTTTGTGTTCAGCGAATACTCCGGCTCAACGGTGTAGGTTTTCTCGCCCAGATGTATCTTGCCGTCGCCACCGGTCTCAGCGTAATTGATCGTGGTATTAAACTTGAAGGTGCCGGTGAACGTCCGACTTGTGTCGTTATTAAATGTAAATGTGACCGTAGGGGATTTTTTCGAAAGCGCAAAAGTACCAATTATCGTTCCGGTCGAATCGGTGATGTTTCCTGACAAATCTCCTTTGGGATAGACACCCGCCGGCAGGGTATAGGTCGCTGTATTGCCGCCGTCTAGGAATGCGTTCGCCGGTACACTGTAGACGATTTCCACCTGAACCTGGGTGCCGTCCTTGATAGATGCAAAATTATCCAGCGGTTCCCAAGTGCCGCTTTGATTGATGGAAATAGCTGTACTTGTCAGCAGATTATCCAGCTTTAGGTTGCCCTCGCCGTCATACTGAGGGGTTGCTGCCGCTGCGGTCAGTGTATCATCGTCTTCCGCAGCCGGCATTATGGGATCCGGCCTTTGCCAAACAATATACGCCACCGCGCCATCTCTTGCCAAAATGGCGTCCGCATCAAAGGAGAGTTCTTCGGATCCGTCTGATGCGCCGGTCTGCGCATACACGCCATACGCATCCAACACACGGATGGTATTGGTGACATCGGCCTCTGCGACCGTCACAGCCGCTACCGCACCGTCCACAGCGCCGGAAACAACGGTCAGGTTCGCGCCATCATACGCGGTCACAATGCCGATCGTTTCCTCACCGGCGGCATTTGTATAGAGTACGATGTCGCCCGGTGTGGCCTCACTGCCACCCGGGGTGATGTATTCAGGGTGTGCGTTTTCCAATTCCGTGCGCAGCTGAAGCAGGCTTGCGCATTGCGGGATGACATCCTCCGGTATGCCTGCATAATGCTGGCAGAAGGCGACAAACATCACATCCCAGCTCCCGTAAGGGTTGCCGTACCAATCACCGTAGCGTGTGTAGTGATGGGCCTGCGCCAAGGTCTCACCCAGCGCCTTGTCCACCGTAAAGTTTTTGGCGCTCTCGGTGTAGCCAAGCTGTCTCTGTGCGATTTCCGTCATGGCATCGCTCCAGAAACTGCTCACGCCCTCGCTCTGCTCGTCCCAGTCTGCCGGGGTCTCAACATCTGCGGTTATGTCCGCCAGACATTCCAGCGTGTGGGTATGCTCCGGGAGGGTGCAGGTCAGTACCCTTTGGTAGCAGTCTGCGGTATGGGAGTGAGCTGTCGGCGCGGTCTCGCCGTCTTCCTCCGCTGAATCAGCAGGGGTTTCCGATGCTCCGTCTTCATAACTGCAGATCAAGACCTCGGTATAGCAGGCGTCGCTGTGTACATGCTCCTCATATCCGCAGGAGTATTCATCGTCCGTCATCGCGATGCCTACTTGGTGCAGACGCCAGCTGACGGAAAGTATCGTCAGCAGTGCCAGTATCACCAGCACGGCAGCACGGCGGTGCTCCGCATGGCGCGCTGCCATTACCCGCCGAATCGCCTTGTCCAATTGATTTTTCATGTGGGCTCCTCCATCAGCCTATCCACGAAATACGGGGCACGGGCCATACCCTAAGAAACACCTTGCCCACAATTTGACTCTTTTCAACGCAGCCGACAACCGTACTCCGGCTGTCGATCGAGGTCGCGCGGTGGTCACCCATCACAAAGAAGCGATTTTCAGGCACCTGATACGGGAAACTGAGGTCACATTCTCCCAGAGCCGGCTCATCGACATACGGTTCTGCCAACACCTCGCCATTCACCGTCACAAGGCCGTTGCCGTCAATCGAAATCACATCCCCGGGGATACCGATGATTCGCTTGAGCAACAGCTTGTTCTGCCAGTAGAAGCCGCACAGATCTCCCTTTTCCAGAGCATCTGTTTTCAGCAGTACCAGAATATCCTGATCCTGCAAGGTTGGGTTCATGCTATCGCCCGACACCTGCAGCACCGGCAGCAGGTTCGTTGCCAGCAGCACCGCAATGGCTGCCACAACGACCAGCGCATAGGCGGTGCTTTTCAGCACACGCTTGTAACGCCTGCGGTAAGACAGGCGTTTGCGCTCCTGCATGATCTCCTCCATAGAGGGAATCTCAACGCGCTTTCCGCTCAGTCCCTTCATTTCCAATATGCCCCTTCGTTATTCGCGGTGGGCGAAAACTCGGTGCCCTGCACAGGGTATTGCGCCTTGACCGATTCCAAATATTGATCTGCCGCAGCCTGTGCGGCTTCAAATACCCGGTTCAGCGACAAAGCGGCCTCGGCGATGGAACCAACCTGCTCCAGCCGCAGCGTGCGGTCTGCAAGCTGTTGGCGAAGCTTGGCATTCTGCCGTTCCAGTTCCTCCTCGTGCTGTTTGAGCGCGTAGATGATCTCTATCAATTCCATGCGGTTCATCCGCCGCAGTTCGCGTTCTGCCATGGTATATCTCCTTGAGATTTGTTCGGGTCAGTTCAGTGTCTTTAAGCATTGCAGATTGTTACATTGTAAGTGTTTTGCTCTTCATTAAAGCATATTATAATTGGAGCTGTCAATCATTTTTCTTTGCTATGCAATAGATTCAGGATGCTTACAAAGATTCCCTCACTGTGAAGCAGCGCTGCCACCGGCTTTTATGAATGGGACGCCGCCAAGTACAAATATTTTTTCAAATGCCGGGACAGCCACTTTACTTGACGGGCATTTATGATACTATAAATGGTGTGAACTGCTTGATCATTCTGACCACCGCGCCCAACGATTCGGTAGCGCCCATCCACGACCGTATGCCGCTGCTGCTTTCCCATGAGCAGGTGCGCCCGTGGTTGGTGGACGCGGGCGCAGCGCCGGAACTGCTTTGCAGCCGCGTTGCATTACCCGCACCACAAAGGTGGACGTTGTCCCGTTTGAAGATGTGACGGCAGATTGTGCCGCCGCCGAGGGGGACGGCACCCTTGCCGCGTGGAAGAAAGCCCACCGCAAGGCGTTTGCCGCAGCGTGTGAGGAAATCGGCAGGAACTTTGACGAAAGCATGAAGTGCGTCTACGAGTATTTTGATGTGGTTTACCGGGCAGATGGGCAGTGAGATAAATCGAAGTTTAATGGAGGGATGTTTCTATGAAATCTTTTGTTTGCAGTTTGTGTCACAATGGCATACTTGGAGGAGGTCTGTACCTCGATAGTCAGTCGCTTACTTACAAGACAAACAAGCTTACAGTTGACAAAAAATACAGAAATTTAGTTTTGCCGATGCAGGAAATAAAAGAAATCTCTTGGAAGTGGATAGTCTTTCCAATTGCAACAGTTAATATGAAAAATGGAGAACTATATAAATTCATTATTTTCAATAAATCACGCTTTGCAAAATGGTTTCAAGAGTATTCTCGATAAATACAAAGTGTCAAATTTCGATTTGTCGAACAAATCCGCAACAAACAGCAGCAGTTAGGAGAACCCCATGATTTTACACATAAACAACAGCGAGTATGATTACCACACCTTGGTCAAGGTTGCGGAGATGGCAGGGCTTGCGGGCTTTGTCGGCTTTCACGAATCCGAGGACGGCTATATTGTCAGCTTTCCGGATACAGAAAACACGCAGGCGCTTATTAACGACTACCAAGCGCGTCTGCGTGATTTAGAAAACAATATCTGGCAGCACTAAACTGCCACTGACTCTAAGGCGGGCTTCGACCCGCCTTTTCTTTATGCAAAATCATTCCTGCTTCTTCCTTTCTCCCGGTTTCGTTGTGATGAGCTGATAGACATCACTATCCTTGGGTTCCAGATTGGTGAATGGTAGTACACTGTTGCCAATCTTGATGATGCCGTGTCCCTCGCTGGCGTTGCGCAGAAATTCCAGCTGCGGGTTGGATAACCCGTACAGACTTTTCAAGGCATCCAGACTCTTAGTTTGCCGCAGCATAATGACAAACTCGCTGTTGGAAAGCAGCGCATTTGCTATCGGGTTTGCCAGATAATCCTGAATGTCCTGCGTAATGCCGGTGGCATAGGCGTTATATTTACGGAATCGCTTCCATGTCGAATCCAGAAAATCAGCGCTCATAGAGTCCTTCAGCAATACGTGAATTTCATCAAAATAAACCCACGTTGCCGCAGAGGAATCCATATAGCAGTTAGCCATTACGCGCATGCCGATCAACGCATTGTGCAGGCTTTGCATTACGCCCCATACAGCCCCGCCCTTAAAAGTTTGAGGGCTGGTTGTCACCAGCCCCCAAAGCTCTGTTAATTTGCCGTTCCAAGTGGAAAAGGCATTGTTCAGGTTTTCTACAATCCAGTTTTGATTCAAAATTTCACCTTCTTTCGTGTTTTGATAACGGCAGAGTGGTTGACTTTCGATAGCATTTGTGCTATCATAAATACAAAGAAAAGCATTTGGAGTAACTCAATGTACACAGTTGAATTTTACGAGAAAGCAGACGGAAACTCTGAGTTATGGGATTTCTTAGAAGCTCTGCGCAATAAGGCCGCCACCAATAAAGATGCCCGCATACAATATAAGCAGATCAGCTTGTACATTGAATTGCTGCAAAGCAAAGGTACTCGTCTGCCGGATAATATTACCAAACACCTTGAAGAGGATATTTGGGAGCTTCGTCCGGGCAACAATCGGGTATTCTACTTTTATTTCCAAGAAAACACCTTTGTGCTGCTGCATCAGTTCCGCAAGAAGTCACAAAAGACCCCGAAACGCGAAATTGAGAAGGCAAAAGCCGAACGTGATGATTACTTGCGCAGAAAGGAGACTGCTGACTTATGAGAACATGGAATGATTACAAAGCTCACGTAAAAAGCGTTGATGCACAGGCTCGCGGAGACATGGAACAGATTGAGGAAATTGCCGAGATTGTCGGCGCAATGGTTGAACAGCGCAACGCAATGGGCATCAGCCAGCGCGATCTCGCCGCCATGTGCGGCATTCCGCAGTCCTCTGTGGCGCGCATTGAATCCTACAAAACAACCCCTAATCTTGATACGCTGCTGAAAATCATGCAGCCCTTGGGGTTGAAACTTACCGTTGAACCCGTCAGCTCTTAACTGTTAGCCGTCAGCATATCAAGTATAATGAGCGTAGTGCTTCTTCTTACAGAATCATATCCAGAATATCCTTGGCAAAGTAGATAACAACGCCTCCGAAAAAGGTCATAAAGCCCTGCGCGCGCTGCCCGGCATCGTGGCTTTTGAGGGCGAGACCGATCTGCACAATGCCGAAGCCCAGCAGAATGGCACCAATGGCTTTGATGGCGCTGAATACAAAATCGCTCAGTGCATTGATGACTGTATAGCTGCCGTCGCCCTGGCGCTGTACGCTGTAGGTGTTGTACCCATCGGCTGCAAGAAACTTATTACTTACACTGTCCCACTGATAAATTTCATAACAGGCGTCGGCGGCAATCGGGTTGCCGGTTTCGCTGTCGGTTTTTCGTATATTGACCTGCAGGCTCCATTCCGCGTTGCGCATCAGGTACTCGTTGTCGGAGTTGGCCGGCACGGTCAGTGTCTGGTAGCTGCCGTTGCTGCCCCAATACTTTTCAAAGCCGTAGGGTACGGAGATTTCTTCGTATCGGAACTGCAAACTGCCCAACTGAGTTTTGGCGCTGCTGACTGCCGCGTTTACGGCATTTTGCGCTTCTGCCTGCAATTCCGCAAGGGCAGCATCGCGGGCGCTGTTGGCGGCTTCGTCGGCAGCCTCCTGTGAGGTATACGGTCCGACTCGACCGTTGCGTGTGCCGGAGGTCTTAGTCACCGCGTAGTGCAGGCTCCAGCTTGCGGCTTCGTCGCCGCCGTTCTTCTGGTAGTTGTCATCGGCGGTATGCCCGCTGGTGGTTACGGTCTGTTTGCTTGCCGGGCTGACAGACCAGCTGCCGCCGTCAATGCTGCCGGATTTGGTGATGGGCTCGATCTCGATGGTCGCGCCGTCCACCTTTTCCTGCGTTTTCAGCTGGATCTTATCCGTGCGGATTCCATAGGAAAAATCAAAACTTCCGCTGGCGGTCTGGGCCGGTGCCTCCCAGCTGGCGTAGTATTCCTGCACAACAGGTTCCGGCTCAGGTTCCTCCTCACCGATCTCAGGTCCGATCAGGGCAACGGTCTGCCACCCTGCGCGACCGGGATTGTAGATGTAGGTGTAGTACCCACGGGCGGAGGCGTAGGTTTCCACACCGTTCGCCAGCTCATCGGCAGAGGCAAGATAAATTTCCGCCGCGGTGCTTTCGGGAAAGTTTTCGATAATATACATCTGTACATCGTCATAAATTGATGCACAGAAATCCAAAAGAGAGATTTCTTCACCCTCATCAGCGGAAAAAAACTGCGGGCAGATCGTCCGCATCGCCCAAAGAAAGCTGGTTCAATCCGCCCCAGATGTGAATCTGGTTACCGTAGTGGTCACCGGGGACGCACTGGTCAGCGCTGACGGTGGAAGTGTTCACATAGGTGTACGGCGGGCAGCCGGCAGGCTGACCGTTGGCACCGTGGGTGCAGCAATAGGCTTCCTCACCGTTGAACCAGATCAGCCATGTGCCGTTGACTTTGGCAACCTTGGTGATCTTGCCGCTGGTCACCGCAGGGGTGGGGCGCTCGGCAAAGGTGGCAATTTCGCTGTCGGGGAAAGGATATTCGGCAGTCGCATTGCGGTCGATGGCTACCTGTAGGGTTTTGGTCAGTGTGCTGCCATCGGGCGCAGTATAAACCAACTGTGCGGTAAAATCCGCATCCGCCTGTACATAAACGCCCAGCACCGCAGCGGAGGTTTCGCTGTATGCCCTCCACCTTGGTCAGATAATCAATGGCGTTGTTGCCGCCTACATGACGCGAAAACCAGTGGAAGAATCCATTGGCAGGCGTGATGATCAGGCTATCGTGCGTCCGGGTGCAGTACTCGCGATCCGTTTTGCGCACAAGTTCGCCGGGGTGATAGGTTTCCAAATACTGCATCACGGTAATTCGGCGGGCAGCTTCGATGTTCTTTTGGTATTTTCCCATGGGGGTGACCTCCGTTTCTGTATGAAAAAAGCACCTTGCCTACAAAATAGGTAAGGTGCCAAGGATACGATTATTTGTTTTTAGCTGGCTATTTGTCACTTCAGCTGGCTGAAAGGGGGTGTGGGGGAAAACACAGACGGCACCCCATTTCCCGAAAAAAGATATACTTCCCCCTTGGTGTACAGAAAAGGATTGACGCTGCGGCAAAAACGCAGATTGCAAAGCCCCGCCGGATAGAGTATAATCGTTCTATAAGGTAAGGCAGGTGAGCAGAATGCGATTTTTCCTGATGCAGCGCAATCATCCAGTGGCTGTTATTGAAATAGCTGAAAAGACCGGCGACATTATTGATGTGGCGGAGGTTCTTTCGGCGCAGAGGATTCCCCTTGGCGCAAAGCATAGCGATGGCAGCTTTGATGTTCTGTCCCTGCGCAAATGGTGGGCAGGGCGCGGTATCCCAGCAAGCCGTTCCGGGCTGGAGCACGCCTTGGAAACGCTGCATATCCCTTACGCCGAACTTCTGCTTGTCAAATGCAGCGGGCTGAGCCTTTCAGACCAGTATTGGGTCACGCCCTGCGATGCCCCACAGAATTGGCGAGATGTAAATTTCTACGAGAACGACTTTTCTGACGATGTAGGACGCGCTTTGTTTGGCGAGGGGGTTCTCTCGGCACAGCCGGATTTGTGTTCCCCCTGCAATACCTCAGACGGCTTTTTACAAAAGCGCTGGCGCATTGCGGACGGAAAACGAATCCTCTTAAAAGCAGGATCGGGCATTTACAAGCAGGAGCCTTACAACGAAATCGTTGCCACGGCTCTGTATGATGCGCTTGGTATGCCGCACGTTCCCTACTGGCTTGTAGAGCAGGGCGGGCAGGTCATGTCCGCCTGCGCGTGCTTTACCAATGATCACACCGAACTTGTCACCGCCGCCCAATTTATGCGGCTGTTGCCGCAAGCGCAGGGCGTTTCCAACTGGGAACACTTCAACGCTTGCTGCCGGGCTGTCGAAATCCCTGATGCAAGGAAAGCGGTCTGCAATATGCTGGCTGCCGATTTCATCTTAGCCAACACAGATCGCCATTTGGGAAACTTCGGTTTCCTGCGTGATTCCGAAACGCTGGAATGGAAAGGAACAGCGCCCATCTATGACAGCGGCACAAGCCTTTGGCAGATGACCCTCACCCGCGCGATCAATGCAGAAGCCATGGTCCCCGCAAAACCGTTTGAAACCTCGCAGCAATCCCAGCTAAAGCTGATTGCGCCTTATGTGGATCTGCCGCTGGAGCGCCTTGATGGATTTTCCAATAAAGTAGAAGAAATCTTCCGAACGGCCGCCCAGTTTGATGATGGACGAGCCGCGAAAATTGCCGCCGCTGTTAGTGGCCGCATTCAAATGCTTCGATTTAATAGGGCATAATCTGAAATAGCTCCAAAGCATACGGTTTGTGAAATGACTACAAATTGTAGGCAGTTAAAAATTACAGAAGCTATATGTCGCTGCCTAATGCCGATTACAGTCATGCGCCAACTGGTGACAAATTGTCAGCAGTTGAAATAGGGCTATAAAAACAGCGTCCTCCGTTTTAGATTCGGGGGACGCTGCTTTTCTCTATGGCACTCATTTGGCGGTGGGCTTTTTTGTCGATTTGCCTTGTCGGCTGAATTCTTTCGCAAGGTCAACCAGCTTTTTAGAAGGTCGATAGCTGTCCAGAATATGAGGACTAAGCAGAAAATTCAGCAGACAAGATTTGGGAATCATATACCCACCACTGATTTCAAAGTATCGGATGTAACCGTTATGGCACCAATTCGTCAGGGTGTTGTGGTGATAGCCGGTAAGCCGGCTTGCTTCGGCAACACTCAGCACATCGCTGTAGGGCTGCGTTTTCAGGGTAAGAAAGTCCTGAAACTTCTTTCTGCTTTTGGCGGTATCCAGATTTGCCCATTCCCGTAAGGTCAGCATTTTGGGCTTGCCGCCTTTGTTCCAGCTCGCTGAGTAATACCCGGTCGGTGCCGAGAATTTTTCCGGTTGGTATTGCCTTAAATCTTCCCCTTCATCACTCTCTCCACCATGGCGCGCTGTGCGTGCTCGGCTTCCAGGTTGGCGGGATGCTTGGGGAAGGCGCGCATGACTTTCTGGTAAAGCTTCAAGCCCTGGTCGGTGGTGCACATGCTGGCAACATACACCATATAATCCGGTACCTGGCCAAACACGCAGCGCTCGGTGTTTGACACATCCCAGCGCTTTGACTGCTTTTCAATAAAGGCGGCGCGCATCTCGTCAGGGGTGGTGTACTGGGCCATTTCCTGTTCCCACTGGGGCCAGATCGGGTCCACCGAAAGGTCAATAATGGCCGGGCCGCCGTGGTCACCCTTGACCAGAGCAAAGGACTGGTACATGGGGGCAGAATCCGACATAAACACCCAGCCCACATACTGCACAGCCGGAATACCGTACACGTTCAGGGTGCGTACTACCTGTTCGGCATTCTGGTAGGTGTTGTTCATGCGGCCGTCAATGCAGTTCACAATCTCCCGCACATGGGCATCGCTGATGGTATCGGTAGTTTCGGTGGTAAACAGCTGTGCTTCGCGGTTGAGCGGGTACATGTTGGACGGTACCTTAATATCCTTGCCGTCGGTGCGGTCTACCATGCGGAATGTGTGATTTTCAAATGTATAAGAAGCCATGTTTCTTCCCCATTTCCTTATCTTTCGTTTATCCAACAGTATACCAAAAACGGCCTGCTGATTCAATGCCGGGCAAACAGAATCCCCGCCGCCAGAGCACAGTAGCTTTGGCGGCGGGGATTCCTGTATCAAAACCCATCCCTCAAAAAAGAAGAAGGAAACGGCAGATGAGGTACCCGCAGGGCGGGCAAGGAAGAAATGTGCGCGAGGTGTTGCCAACCAAAAGCCCATATAAATTGGAATGGACATCGGGCTGATATTTTGTTCGACGATAGGGCGATACGTCTGCGTGCGCCCCTACGGGAGGATACTCCCAAAATGACGTGCCGTGAAATGTTTTATAAAGGCAATACCGCATAATTCTAAGTGCCGATACGGCGAGCGAGGTGCGGCAGATG
>ENA-OOXF01001240-OOXF01001240.1-human-gut-metagenome-genome-assembly--contig:-NODE-1240-length-17150-cov-5.775197_pt1 | contig 17150 bp, 14 predicted proteins | sample MGYA00241586_ERZ501341 | MGnify/ENA primary metagenome ERZ501341 (study PRJEB25962, sample SAMEA2042985) | human gut metagenome | biome: human gut; feature: human-associated habitat; material: faeces... | reverse complement strand
GGCCGCTGCCCTCGGCGAAGCGGATGAACACATCGAGAAGCTGACCCGCCACGCCGCCGCGGCGGCAGTCGGGGCGGACGGCCATCTTGGTGATGCAGCCCTCGTCTGCGACGGCGAGCAGCCCCGCGTAGCCGACGACGCTGCCGTTCTCCGCGTCCAGCGCGACTAAAAAGGCCGAGCACGCGTTTTCAAGCTCCTCTGCGAGCATATTGCGCGACCAGGGGTTCGAGAAGCACGTGCGCTCAAGCTCGGCCACATCATTCAAATATTCATTCGTCATCGGTACGATGCGGACTTTTTTCTTTAACTGTTCCATTGGTTTCCTCCGGTCATTTGGCTTCCAGCCAGTTTTTGCCCCAGTGGGCCTCGGCGGTCAGGGGAACGGAGAGGTGCACCGCGCCCTCCATCTCCTCGGTGAGGAGCCGCGCGACGGTCTCTTTTTCCTCCTCCGGGCACTCGACGATGAGTTCGTCGTGCACCTGCAAAATGAGCTTTGCCTTTAAGTTTTCCTTGTGCAGCCGCTCGTCGACGCGCACCATTGCGAGCTTGATGACGTCCGCGGCCGTGCCCTGAATGGGCATGTTGCGCGCGACGCGCTCGCCGAACGAACGGGTATTGAAGTTGCTCGCTGTCAGCTCGGGCAGCGCGCGGCGGCGGTGCATCAGTGTTTCGACATAGCCGCGCTCCTTCGCCTGCGCGACGACCTCATCCATATAGCGGCGGATGCCGGGGAAGCGCTCAAAGTACGTCTCGATATATTCCTTCGCCTCGTACACCGGCACGCCGATATCCTGCGCGAGGGAAAAAGCGGAAATGCCGTACACGATGCCGAAGTTGACGGCCTTCGCGTGCGAGCGCATCTGCTTGGTGACATGGTCGACTGGCACGCCGAAGACCTGCGCGGCCGTGACGGTGTGGATGTCCTCGCCGGTCAGAAACGCCTGCTTCATCGCGTCATCGTCCGCGATGTGGGCGAGCAGACGCAGTTCAATCTGGCTGTAGTCCGCGTCGACGAGCACGCAGCCGTCCGCGGGCACGAACATGCGGCGGAATTCGCTGCCAAGCTGCGTGCGCGTGGGGATATTCTGTAAGTTTGGCTCGGTCGAGCTCAAACGGCCCGTCGCCGTGACGGTCATCTGGAAGCTCGTGTGGATGCGCCCGTCGGGCGCGATGACCTTCAAAAGACCGTCGCAGTAGGTCGAGCGGAATTTCGCGTACTGGCGGTACTGCAAAACCTCTTCGACGATGGGATTCTCCCACCGCAGTTTTTCGAGCACGTCCGCGTTCGTCGACCAGCCGGTCTTTGTCTTTTTGCCGTGCGGGAGCTGCAATCTCTCAAAGAGCACCTCGCCGAGCTGCTTGGGGGAATTGATGTTGAACGGACCGCCGGACTCTTCATAGATGTGCAGCTCGAGCGTCTTGAGCTGCACTTCCATCTCGCTGCCGAAGGCCGCGAGAGCGTTCGCGTCCACGCGCATGCCCGCGTGCTCCATGCGCGCGAGCACGGCGCAGAGAGGCAGCTCCACTTTATAATAAAGCTCGTACAGCTCGCGCTTCTCAAGTTCGGGGGCGAAGGCTTCATAGAGCGCGCCGACGGCGGAGGCGTAGATGTGGAAGGCCGCTTCGGCCCCGGCCGTGTCGCCGAGCATCGAGAAAGCGTCTGGATCTAAGTGCTTCGGCTCGGCAAGCGTCTGGTGGAAGTAGGCGGCGAAGAGCGACGCGATATCGTACTTGCCCGCCGTCGCGTCGAGCAGGTACCCTGCGAGCGCGGTGTCAAAAATGAACCCTTCGATGGGAAGGTCGTTTTCGAGCAGCGTGCGCTGGAGGTCCTTGACGTTGTGGCTGACTTTCTTGATATCATCCGAGAACAGGGCGCGCAGCAGCGCGTTCCAGTCGCCCTCGTAGCGGCTGAAGTAGAACTCGGCAGAGACGGCGGTCGATTCGCCTGCAACGAAGTCGACGATCACGCCGGAAAGGTCCGGCAGCGCCAGCAGCGTCACATGCTCCGCCTTGCGGAAGAGCGAGAGATATTCCTTGGCCTTTTCCACCGTGGTCACGGCCTCGGCGGTCACGGTGAGGTCGACCGGCTCCTCGGCGGCGGGGATGTCGGCGGGCGGCTTGAGACCGTATTTGTCGATGAGCTTGGTAAATTCCAGCTTCATAAAGAGCGGATAGAGCGCGTCTGACGGCGCCTTGCGCAGATTGTCCTGCGGATAAAATTCGAGTGGTGCGTCCGTCACGATGGTCGCGAGGTGGAAGCTCTGGCGTGCGCTCTCCTCGCCTTCGGTGAGCTTTTTGATGACGTTCGGTTTGGCCTCGATATCGGGGAGCAGCCGGTAAATTTCGTCGATGCTCTGGTATTTCTGGATGAGCGCCATCGCCGTCTTTTCGCCAACGCCCGGCACGCCGGGGATATTGTCGCTCGCGTCGCCCATCAGGGCTTTGAGGTCGACAATGTGGATGGGCGCAAAGCCGTAGACCTCACGAAAGCTCTCGGGCGTCATGTCCTTCGTCGTGGTCTGGCCCATGCGCGTTGAGATGAGCTTGACGGTCGTGTGGTCGGTGACAAGCTGCAAAGAATCCTTGTCTCCCGTGGCGACGACACAGTCCCAGCCTGCGCTTTCGCACTTGCACGAGATCGTGCCGATCAGATCGTCGGCTTCAAAGCCCGCGAGCTCGTAGCGGGGGATGTTCATCGCGTCGAGCACGTCCTTGAGCACCGGCATCTGCATGGCGAGCTCTTCGGGCATGGCGTGGCGCGTGGCCTTGTAGCCCTCGTACTCGAGGTGGCGGAACGTCGGCTCGCGGCGGTCGAAGGCGACGCACAGCGCCTCGGGCTTTTCCTCGTCGAGTAAGCGGCCGAGCATCGTCAGAAAGCCGAAGATCGCGTGGGTGAAGAACCCGTCGCGCGTGGTGAGCGGACGGACACCGTAATAGGCGCGGTTGATGATGGAGTTGCCGTCTAAAACCATCAGCTTCACGGCATGCACCTCCCAAAATGCAAATTTTTACTAAATATAGTATAGCGCAAAGCAAACAAAAACACAACAGAAACCGGCGGAACTCTCGGCGCGGAGTGAGAAAGTGTGGTAAAAATGAACAGAACACTTGCAATTTCTTGTCGGGATGTTTATAATATTGACTGAAAATCTGTTTTGCTTCCTAATTTTTTGTTAGGAAGCGGGCGGAAAAACAAAAAAGAAAGGGAGAAAATCATGGAAAAGCTATTTAAGCTGAAGGCCAACGGTACTACGGTACGCACCGAGATCCTTGCCGGTCTTACCACGTTTATGACCATGGCCTACATCATCGCGCTCAACCCGAACCTGCTGACCAACTTTGCAGTGGGTACGCCGCTGTGGAACGGTGTGTTCCTTGCCACCTGCATCGCCTCAGCGATCGGCACGATTTGCATGGCGTTTTTCGCCAACAAGCCGTTCGTCATGGCGCCCGGCATGGGACTCAACAGCTTCTTCGCGGTGGTCGTCGCCAACATCGCGGTCATCAACGAGTGCGAGTACGAGTCCGCGTTCCAGGCGGCGCTCGTCATCATCCTTGTCGAGGGTATCGTGTTCCTCATCCTCACGCTCTTAAAGGTGCGTGAGAAGATCGTGGAGGCCATTCCTCTCGGCGTGCGCTACGGCATCGCTCCCGCCATCGGCCTGATGCTGATGAACGTGGGCCTTGGCTCCAACGTCGGTATCTACTCTGAAAACGGCGGCCCGTTCTACATGATGCGTGACTTCTTCGGCGCGCTGACGCCCAGCATCATCAAGGGCAACATGGGCTCGGGCTACGATGCGATGGTCCTGACCGTCGTGACCGCGTTCCTCGGCGTTTTCGTCATGGTCGTCCTCGCCAAGAAGGGCGTGAAGGCGGCAGTGCTGCTCGGCATGCTGTTCTCGTCCGTCATCTACTGGGCGGGCAGCGCCATCTTCCTGCATGTCAATCCGTTTGCGAGCCTCGCGACTGCGAGCTTTGTCCCGCCTTTCGCCGACATGGTCTCCACCACGCTTTTCAAGTTTGACTTTGCGGGCTTTGTGAACATCGGCTGGTTCACCGCCATCACGCTCGTCATCACCTTCTGCATGATCGATATGTTCGATACCATCGGCACGCTCGTCGGTACGGCCTCCCGCGCCGGCATGGTCGATCAGGACGGCAACATGCCCCAGATGAAGGAAGCCCTGCTGTCCGATGCCATCGGTACGGTCGCGGGCGCCTGCACCGGTACCTCCACCGTCACCACGTTCATCGAGTCCGCCTCCGGCGTGGAAGCGGGCGGCCGCACGGGCCTGACCGCGCTCACCGCGGGCATCCTGTTCCTCGCCTGCATGTTCCTCGCCCCCATCGCCGCCGTCATCCCCGGCGCTGCGACCTCCGCCGCGTTGATTTATGTCGGCGTTCTGATGCTCCAGGGCCTCAAGAATGTGGACTTCAGCGACATGGACCAAATGCTGCCGGTGTCCATCATGCTCATCGGTATGCCGATCTCCGGCTCCATCGGCCACGCCATCGGCCTGGGCCTCATCTCCTACACCTTTGTCAAGGTGTTCTCCGGCAAGGCTAAGGACGTCAGCGTTCTGACCTACGTGATCTCCGCTCTGTTCCTTGTCAAGTTCTTCGCCGTCGTGTAAGTGTGTGAAAACCATTAAAAAGAGCGTCCCGTACGGGACGCTCTTTTTTTCTGCGCCGCGGTATGATATCATGACGAAGATACATAGGGTAATAGGAGCGCACGGCGAAAAAACCTTGAAAAATCAAGGATTGCAACTGCCAGTTGACAAATTTGACAGTGCGCTTTCTTTCCCGCAACCGCGAAATAGGCTATGATAACGCCATCCAGACGGCGCGGGACCGCGCCTTAGAATTCAGGAGGAAGACGATATGATCTTAGCGGATAAAATCATCACGCTGCGCAAAAAGGCGGGCTGGTCGCAGGAGGAGCTGGCAAGTCAGCTCGGGGTGACGCGCCAGTCGGTATCCAAGTGGGAGGGCGCGCAGTCCGTGCCCGACCTTGACAAGGTGGTGCAGATGAGCCGGCTGTTTGGCGTGAGCACCGACTATTTATTGAAGGACGAACTCGAAGAAGAGGAGTTTGTCGAATCCGAGGCGGACGAAACGCCGCTGCGGAGAGTGACGATGGAGCAGGCGGCGCGATACCTTGCGCTGCGCAAGGCCTGTGCGCCGAAGATCGCACTGGCGGTGGCGATGTGCATCGTCTCGCCGGTTGTGATCATTTTTCTCTCCGCCATGGCGGACGCGGGCCTGGGCGGTATTTCGGAGGATCTGGCCGCAGGTCTCGGCGTGAGCGGCATTTTGGTGCTGGTCGCCATTGCGGTGGGGATGTTCCTCTCGTGCGGGGCGAAGACGAAGGAATTCGACTTTCTTGAAAAAGAGCCGTTTGAGACCGAGTACGGCGTGAGCGGCATGGTGCGCGAGCGGCGCAAGGTCTATGAGCCGACCGCCTCGCGCTGTACGATCCTCGGCGTGGTGCTGTGCATCCTTGCTGTCGTGCCGCTGATGCTCGGGGTCGGTCTCGCGTCGTCCGATGTCGCCGCGCTGCTCGTGCGCGTCGCTCCGGCGGATGTTTACGCCGCGGCGGCGGTGGATGCGCTGCTGCTTTTAGTCGCCTGCGGCGTGGGCGTGCTCGTCTGGAGCGGAACGTACACCGGCGCGATGGACCAGCTTTTAGAAGAGGGCGACTACACGCGCAAAAAGAAGGCGCGCAGCGGCGTAATGAGCACGGTGTCGCTCATCTACTGGCTGAGCGTGACGGCGATCTTCCTGTTCTACACTTTCGGACCCAAGGGGAACGGCCAGCCGCAGTATAGCTGGTTTATCTGGGCCGTTGGCGGCGTACTGTATGCGGCGGTGATGGGTATTGTGTCGCTCGTGCTGTATCACAAAGATAAAATGTAAAGCAGACTTGACAAATGGGAACGACAGTGATATCCTACAAGTAAAGCAAACTTGACATTTGCAAAATGGCTCTTGACAGTTGAAAATCATATGATATTATTTTGATATCACGAAGATATTCGAAACGGCTGCAAGAAGAAAAGAGGGAGAACCTTATGCTCTATATTGAACACCTGACCAAGACCTTTGGCGAAAAGAAGGCCGTGGATGATCTGTCGCTCCACATCGCGCCAGGGGAGATTTACGGCTTCATCGGCCACAACGGCGCGGGCAAGACCACGACGCTCAAGTCGGTTGTCGGCATCCAGCAGTTCGATTCCGGCAGGATCACGATCGGCGGGCACTCCATTCAGGACGATCCCATCGCCTGCAAGAAGATGCTCGCCTACATCCCGGATAACCCCGACCTCTACGAGTTTATGACGGGCATCCAGTACCTCAATTTTATCGCCGACATCTTCGGTGTGGAGGAAAGCGCGCGGCAGGAGCGCATCCGCAAGTACGCGGACCTCTTCGAGCTGACGACCGACCTGGCCCAGCCCGTCGCGGCCTATTCCCACGGCATGAAGCAGAAGCTTGCCATCATTTCGGCGTGGCTGCACGGGCCGAAGCTCATTTTGATGGATGAGCCGTTCGTCGGCCTCGACCCGAAGGCTTCACATATCTTAAAGGGCATGATGCGCGAGGTGTGCGACGCGGGCGGCGCGATCTTCTTCTCGACCCACGTGCTCGAGGTGGCCGAAAAACTCTGCGACAAGGTCGCCATCATCAAGGGTGGCAAGCTCATCCGCTCCGGCACGATGGAGGAGGTCAAGGGCGACGACTCGCTCGAGGAGGTCTTCCTTGAGCTGGAGGGCGAATCATGCTGAAAACGCTCGTCAAGAAGCAGCTGATGGAAATTTTCCGCAGCTACTTTTATAATGCCAAAACCAATAAAAAACGTTCGACGGCGGGGATTATCGCTTATATCCTGCTCTTTGCCGCGTTGATGATCGGCCTGATCGGCGGGATGTTCACGGGGCTTTCCGTTTCGCTCTGTGCGCCGCTTACGCAGGCGGGGATGGGCTGGCTCTATTTTGCACTCATGTCGCTGCTCGCCATCTTCCTCGGCGCGTTCGGCAGCGTGTTCAACACGTATTCGGGCCTGTACTTCGCTAAGGACAACGACCTGCTGCTGTCTCTACCCATCCCAGTGCGGACGCTGATGGCCTCGCGGCTGCTGACGGTCTATCTCATGGGTCTCATGTACTCCGCGGTCGTCATCCTGCCCGCGGTCATCGTCTACTGGGTCACGGTCTCGGCGGCGCCGATGGCGCTCCTCGGCAGCGTGCTGCTGACGGCACTCATCTCAATCTTCGTGCTCACGCTCTCGTGCGCGCTGGGCTGGGTCGTGGCGAAGGTGAGCCGTAAGCTCAAGCACAAGAGCTTCATCACGGTCATCGTCTCGCTCGCGGGGCTTGCCATCTACTATTTCTTCGTCTTCAAGGCGCAGACGGCCATCGAGCAGCTCGTCGCCAACGCCGCGGTCTACGGTGAGAAGATCAAGGGTGCGGCGCACCCGCTCTACGTCTTTGGCCTGACCGGTACGGGCGATGTGACAGCGATGCTGCTGAGCGCGGCGGTCATCCTCGCGCTGTTTGCGCTGACGTGGACGCTGCTCTCGCGCAGCTTTTTGCAGATCACGACTGCGTCGGGCGCATCGGGCAAGGCTGTGTACCGCGAAAAGGCCGTCAAGCGCCGGAACATCGATGGGGCACTTTTCGGCAAGGAGCTCGCGCGCTTCACCGCGAGCTCGAACTACATGCTCAACAGCGGCCTCGGTATCCTGCTGCTGCCGATCTCGGGCATCCTGCTTTTGTGGAAGGGCGGAACGGTCGTGCCGCTGCTGAACGAGGCCTTCACCTCGCAGAGCGGCTGCGCGGAGGTGCTGCTCTGCACCGGCGTGTGCGCCATTGCGTCGATGAACGACATGGCGACGCCGTCGGTCTCGCTCGAGGGAAAGTCCCTCTGGCTCGCGCAATCGCTGCCCGTCAAGCCCTGGCAGGTGCTTCGCGCAAAGCTCAAGGTGCAGCTTGCGCTCACGGCCCTTCCAGCGCTCGTGCCGCTTGCCTGCATGGCGTTTATCCTGCCTGTGACGGCGGCGCTGCCGCTCGTTTTTGCCGAGGCACTCGCGTACATCGCGTTTTCCGCGTGCCTGGGGCTGACGCTCGGCGTCGCGCGGGCAAACCTGACGTGGACGAGCGAGCTCATGCCCATCAAGCAAAGTCTGGCCGTGACGATCGCGCTGTTCGGCGGCTGGCTCTACGCCATCGTGTTCGCGGGGCTCTACCTCTGGCAGGGGTGGAAGCTCGGCGCGGCTGCGTATCTCGCCATCGCGGCGGCGGTGACGTTTCTCGCGGCGGGACTTCTCTTGCAATGGCTCAAAACGAACGGCGCTCGGCGCTTTGCTGCATTATAATTGGATAGAAAATGAAACAAGGGGGAAAGTCATCCGGCTTTCTCCCTCGTTTTTGCTTCAGCTCTCCATGTGTTTGCCAAGAAAGCCTGCGATGGCCTGCGCGAGCTTGTACTCCGTCTCACCTGCGGCCGATTCGCCCTCGGTGCCGATGAAGACCACGAGCCCGAGTGCGTCGCCCTCGGAGATGATGGGCGCGGCGATGGTCGCGCAGTAACGGTCGAGCGATTCGGTGACAAAGATGCTGCGCTCGCTCGGCACGGCGCGGTAGATACCGCGGTCCTCCATGATCTGCTCGAGCTGCGGGCTGATGCGCTTGCCGATAAGGTCGCGGCGCGCGCTGCCCGCCGCGGCGATGACGCTGTCGCGGTCGGTCACGGCCACGCTCGTGCCGGTCGACTTGCTCAGCGTGTCGCACAGCTGTGCGGCAAACTCGTCCACGCCGCCCATGAGCGAGTACTTCTTAAAAATGACCTCCCCGTCCTTGCTCGTGTAGATCTCCAACGGGTCGCCCTCGCGGATTCTCATGGTGCGGCGGATCTCCTTGGGAATGACAACGCGGCCAAGGTCGTCGATCCGTCTGACAATTCCGGTTGCTTTCATCTATCAAAACTCCTTTTATACTCGATAAACTGCACTTAGTCTTTGGAAAAGCCGCCAATTTATCCAAAGCCGCGGCTGGAAGATTTTGCAGCGCGCGAAAATATCATCGAGGCAAAAGTATTCGAAACCGGTTCGCAATACGCTACAATACCCCTATCACGAGAGATAGGGGTATTTTTATTATGGAATACTATATGACCGACGAGAGAATTGCTGAGTATTTGAAAGCCCTCGAAAATGAAGAACGTGCCGCAGCGACGATCGAGAAGTACCGCCGCGCGCTTTTGAGCTTTGCCGCCTTTTTGAGCGGCGCGGCGGTCACACCGGAGACGATCCGCCTCTGGAAGGACGAACTGCATGAAAGAAATTACGCGCCGTCGACGATCAACACTTATCTGGCCGCGCTGAACGGTTTCTTCCACTTCTGCGGCTGGTCGGATTGCCGCGCGCGGTTCCTGAAGATCCAGCACCGATTGTTCCGCAACAGCAGGCAGGAGCTAACGCGAGGGGAATACGAGAGGTTGGTCGCTGCGGCGGAGGGGCCGCGGGCGACCGCGGTCTCGCGCTCCTGATGGAAACCATCTGCTCCACCGGCATTCGCGTCAGCGAGGTGCAGTATATCACCGTCGAAGCGGCGAAAAACGGTAAGACCGAAATTGCTTTGAAAGGTAAAATCCGTACCATTCTGCTGCCGTCAAAACTCTGCCGCAAGCTGCTCAAGTTTGCCGCGCGACAAAAAAACGCTTCCGGCGCAATCTTTCGCGCCAAAAGCGGCAAGTCCATGTCGAGATATCAAATTTGGTCGAAAATGAAAAAGCTGTGCGCTCGCGCAGGTGTCAACGCAGGGGAAGTTTTCCCGCACAATCTGCGCCACCTGTTCGCGACAGCTTTCTACCGCGCGTACAAGGACATCGTCAAGCTAGCAGACGTCCTCGGTCATTCAAGCATCGAAACGACGCGCATCTACCTTGTTACGAGCATGGCGAAGCATCGGCGTCAGCTCGAACGCTTACAGCTTGTATCATAAAAACGGAATCTATATTCCGTATATGCAAAGGAAGCGAAAAAATCTTGTCACTTCCTTTACTTATAAAAGAACAGCCATGAGCAAAACGCAAGAAACGCAGTAATTGCAATGGTTCCCGGCCATGGCTGAAGCCGGAAATCACTCCATTGATATAGAAAGCGGAGCCCCTTTTTGGTAAAATTGACTTGAGAGAAAACCAATCAGAAAGGGGCTGGCCGCTATCTACCGACAGGAAATCATCCAGGATGTGACGCTGTTCACATCCCAAAGCGCCGCTGCGTTCTACGACAAGCTTTTCAGCAGTCTGGACTTCACGCTGCCCAGAGCGGCAACCGGGCGGCGGGGCTTCCCGAAAGAAGCTATGGTCTGTGCTTTTATCGTTATGAAATGCGAAGGCTTCACTCAGATCACAGATCTGATGGATTATCTGGACAACAATCGCCTCATTGCCCACTACTGCGGGTTCAATATCATGGAGCCGCTGCCGTCCTACTGGACGTATGACCGTTTCCTCAAAAAATGGATAACGCTGCATTGAAAGAAATCATGGCGGCACAGGTGAAGAAACTCTATGAGATGGGGATCGTGGACGCCTCATTTATTGGCCTGGATTCCATGCCCGTCATGGCAAACACGAAGCAGAACAACCCGAAATCCTTTGCAAAGAACAAGTTCTCCAAGGAAAACCGCCCGAAAAGCGACCCAGACTGTGCCCTCGGCGTCCACTCGGCCTCCAACCAGCACAATGAACGGCGGTATGAGTTCTACTGTGGGTACAAGAGCCATGTGCTGGTGGACTGCATCTCCGGCCTGCCGCTCTACGAGCTGACCACGCCGGGCAATATCGCCGATTCCGCCGTCGCCGCTGAGATCCTCACGGCCGCGGATCAGACGATTTCTTTGAAAGAATGCGCCTTCCTTGCCGACAAGGGCTACGATGCGAAAAGCATCTACAACACCGTGAAATCAGTCTATGATGGGGAAGCTTTTATCCCCCTCAAAAAACGCAATTCCAAGAGCAAAGCTCTTCCGGCAGGTAACTTGATCTGTGATGCTGGACTGGCTATGCACAAAGATGGCAAAACCACCGACAATAATCGTACCCGGCAGAAATTCTGCTGCCCATTCCGTCAGTCCAAAACCGGCGTTTGCCCTTGTAACCACAAAAACTGGAATAACGGGAAGAAAAACAGGGGTTGCGTTAAATACAGAATCGTCCCCACGGATTACAGGCTTTCCATTGACCGCAGCTGCCTCTGTTTCAAGAGAACATACGCCTTGCGTACAGAGTGTGAGCGTTACAATTCCCGCTTTAAGGCGTCTGGACAGGAACGGCTGTGGGTGCGCAACGGCACAAGCGCGGCAAACCTCAATACGCTGGCCCACATCTCCGCTTTAGCGGTTGCGCTGGCCGCCGTTCTGCACGGCTTTCACTCCTATCGCTCTGCCAAGCAGCTTCGGCGTTCCGCCTGATCTACCTGTTCCATACCTCTTTCAGGCGCGGGGTTCACCGTGCTATGGTTTTTGCGCCCTTGAGACGCCCCAAGCTCTTTTGATTCCCAGTTGCCTGTTTGCGGGCAGTTTTTTCCGTCCGTTTTGCTCATCTCATTATAAAAGAATATAGCGCAACTCTCCCATAAAGGCAAGGGAAAATGCGAAAATGAATCGAAACCGTGCGGTTCACAAGCAGAAATAAGTGTGAGCCCGATTTTTTGCGTCCTTTCAGACTGCCGCGCAATGGCAAAAAGCCTGCATTTCCATACAAATTCGTTGTGGATATAGTGGTGACTTTATTAGCAGTTGGCATTCACCCTATGGAATATAGATTCCGTGTTCAAAAGCTCATATTTTGGCAAACCCGCCGAAAGGCGGCGACGCAAAGCCAGATGGGTCTAACGCCTCTTCGTCCGCGAAGATTCCGCTATGACAGCTGGTTGCAATCTCGACGCTCCATTCGGCTCTGCTGAAATGGGGCGTTTTTTGCTGGGGGTGCTGGTGATCCGACAGACGTTTCGTGAATTCTGCGTGGGGCAGGGCAAGGCCGCACTGCTCTCACAATGGGATGCCGAGCGCAATGCGCCCCTCACACCGGACGATGTGACCTTCGGCAGCCACAAAAAGATTTGGTGGATCTGCAAAAGCGGCCGCTCATGGCAGGCGGCGGTTTACACCAGAAGCAGCGGCACGGGGTGTCCCTACTGCGCCGCACGGCGAACGCTGCCCGGCACGGGCTCGCTCGCAGATCGCTTCCCGCTGCTCGCCTCTGAGTGGGACGCGGAGAAAAATCTTCCGCTCACGCCGGAGACGACGTCGTATGGCAGTTACCGCCTTGTCTGGTGGCGCTGCCCGAACGGGCATTCCTACCGCTCCACCGTCAAGTCCCGTGCGCAGGGCACAGTCTGTCCGTACTGCGCGGGCCGCGCCGTGCTGGCGGAGGAAAATTCCCTCGCCGCGCGATTTCCTGACCTCGCCCGCGAGTGGGAGGGCGAGAAGAACGGCGTCCTGACGCCGTCGCATGTGCTCCCCGGTACGCACCGCAAGGTGTGGTGGCGCTGTGAGCACGGTCATTCATGGCGCGCGGCGGTGTTTTCCCGCACGCAGAATCATTCCGGCTGCCCGGTCTGCACCGGCAGGCAGACGCTTCCCGGCGAAAACGACCTCGAAGCGCTGTATCCCGACCTCGCCGCGCAGTGGGATGAGGCAAAAAACGGCGCGCTCCGTCCAAGCGATGTCACCGCGGGCTCAAACCGCCGCGTCTGGTGGCGCTGCGAAAAGGGTCACTCGTGATTGCGCAGCGCGTGCAGCGCGGCGACGGCTGTCCTTACTGCGCGAACCGAAAGGTGCTGCCGGGCTTCAACGACTTAGCGACCGCAGCGCCGCTCGTCGCGAAGCAGTGGCACGAAACCCTCAACGGCGCGCTGACGCCGGAGATGGTGACCGCGGGGAGCCACAAAAAGGTTTGGTGGATATGCCCTCACGGCCACGTGTGGAAAGCGGCTATCTACGCCCGAACCGGCGCGCAGCAGAGCGGCTGCCCCGTCTGCGCCGGAAAGGCAAAAGCAACGTAAACCCAGCCCGCGGAGGCGGGCAAAACATAGAGAAACTTTAGGAGGTAACAACATGAAACGACGATTATTGGCAAGCATACTATCGTTTGTCATGGTGCTGAGTCTGATGCCTATAACGGCGATGGCGGACGGCGAGGAGGATGTAACGCCACAGGAGCCTGCGGTGGACGTGACGATGAACAATCCGTATTTCAATGATGGAATTACGATTGACGGTGTCACTGTGTCGGACGGCCTTGCGACGGTCAAGGTCAGCTATGCCAAGGCAAACCAGATGGCGGGCATTGCCTATTCGTACACGTTGGACGGTGAGGAAGTCACTGACCGCGCCATCGCACAGCAGATCGACGGCGACGGCATCCCGCAGACGGACAAGAACAATATCAATGGCTATCTGCGCGACTGTACGGTTTACACGTTCCCTGTTGAAGAGGGGGGCACCGATATCACGGTGACAGTAGATGGTTCTACGTTCTGGGATTACGATGCTGAAACGAAGACCCTGACCATCTCCGGCGAGGGTTCGATGGCCGATTTTACATATAAGACCATTTCCGACGCTGAAGAGACGGTCGATGAGCAGTGCTTGGCGTCTTTCCCGTGGGCGGAATATAAGAACGAAGTGGAAAATGTCATTGTTAAAGATGATATTACCCGTATCGGCAATCAGGCGTTCCGCAAGTTCTTTGCGTTGAAAAATCTGACGGTTGCGTCGAAAGAGCTTCTTGAGATTGGCAATACGGTTTGCATGAACAACAGTGCACTGAAAGTGGTAGACCTGACCGCCTGCACGAAGTTGGCCAAAATCGGCAGCGGTATGCTGACCTATGTGACAAATGATGCAGCCATTACCGTTAAGATGGCTGCGCCGGTTGCCGGTCTTTGGCGCGGCGGTGATAATTACCTGAAGGCCAACACAATATTTACATATGATAAAGACGGTACGGTCATTGTGGACAATTGGGAGTGCCTGATTAGTGGCTCTGAGTGCGAGATTGTTGCCTATAAGGGTAGCGCTACAGAGGTTGTTATTCCTGCAAGCATTGTTTACGATGACAAGACCTATAAGGTTGCGCTGATTGACGGTGGTTTGTTCCAGAATAATACGGAAATTACCAGTGTTGCATTTGCAGAGGGGAGTCAAATCACAGCAATTCCTGACAGCTTTATGTCCTGCGCCGACCTGCGCCCCTCGGGACATGGCAATGCGAAATCTGTGATTTTGCCAAGTGGGATTGAGACGATCGGTGCATCGGCATTTGCTATGTACAGCCAGAACCTGACAACGTTCCAAATCGGTAACGACGCTACGTGTATTGATTTGACGAAAATTAAGTCGATCGGCACTTTTGGACTTGCGAATCTTTCAACAAATCATCTTTCTACTAAGGACGTAAAAATTTCGGGTGCTCTAAAGTCCATTGGCAGTGAGGCATTCAAGAATAACAGATTTGGTAAGCTGGTTTTGACAGCTGGCGATTATGGACATATCAGCGTTCACAGCAATGCGTTTGGTTCGCTGTACCTGACCAACGGTATTGAATTGGAGTCTGGGGTCAAAAATGCCGATGCGATCATTGACGCAGTTTTGAATGCGAAAAAGGTCACCAAGTTTACACAATTGTTCAAAGACGGTAAGAGTGCAGTCTACACGGTGGATTATGCCAACAAGACGGTGAGCCTTGAGCTTTCTTCCAGCTTAAATGCCGAAAATTTTGCGGAGAAATCCTGGCACGGCTATACCGTTTTACTCTCAGAGACGATCACAAATGATGATGTATGGGAGATTCAGTGCGCTATTGCCAACGGTGAAAAAATCTGCACGATCATTGGTTATCATGGCTGGGGCGGCGCAATCGAGATTCCCGCTAAAATTAAGGATTATATCGTCAAGGCAATCGGTGACAATGTGTTCAAAAACAACGATAAAATCGAGAAAGTCACCTTTGAAAAGAATAGCCAGTGCGAAGAAATTGGAAATTATGCGTTTGGATTTGACCCGGAAACGGTGAACAAGGAGAAAGAGAGCGAGCTGACAAAGATTGAATTTCCGGATTCTCTCAAGCGCATTGGCAGCTACGCGTTTTATAACAATCGTAAGTTGCCGCAGTTCCCTGAATTGCCTGAAGGACTGACCACAATAGGCTCTCAGGCTTTCTGGAACGCTCCATCAGCAAAAGCAGATTTATTGGTAATTCCTGAGACTGTCACAGAAATCGGGAATCAGGCGTTCCGCTGGTGTGGCGCAATCAGGAACGTACGGGTGAATTCCACGACGCTTAATCTTGGTTGTCAAGCATTCCTCCTTACGACTGGCAGAAACGGCTACATTGATTTGTCCGCAGTGAAGAACCTGACGATGGCAAAAGAGACCGACGACACAAATACTTTCTTTACATTTGGTGGAATAAGCACGATTTATGTCGCGGATGATTCTATCGCAGCGATGATGAACGATGGGGTTAATTATCCTAATACGTTTGATAAAGCAAAGACCAGCATTATTTCCGTCAACGGCGGCGCGGTCTCTGAAAATCCTACCGGCCTGAGTTCTGTCAGCAGAAAGAACGGCGATACAAATTATACCGCAGAGTGGTACACGGATGCTGCTTATACGACCAAGGTTAGTGCGGATGAGGCCCTCATGGCAGGAACTACCTACTATGTGAAGTGGGTCGCAGCTATTGAAGGCGGCTATCAGGTCGCGGTTATCACCGACCAGACCTATACGGGCGATAAGATCGAGCCCACAGTGGTTGTGACAGATTCTGAAGGCAATGTTTTGGAGGATGGTTATACGGTCACTTATACTGACAACGTGGATGTCGGCACGGCAACGGCAAAAGTAACGATTGGCAGCAAGTTGGTAGAGGTTTCCTTCAATATCCTCAAGGATATGAACCCCACGGTCACCATGGGAGGCGGTTCTGTGACCTATGGTGATGATTATGAATTGAAGCCGTCGGCGGCAACCAGCACAGGCAGTACTATTGACGGTAAGATCGTCATCAAGTGTTACACGGATGCCGAGTGCACTGAAGAATTGAAAGGCTTCCCACTGAGGCTGGCATGTACTACGCCAAGGCTACGCTGGAGGGAACTGCAAATTACGCATCCGCTACTTCTGAGCCGGCTAAGATCGAGATTTTGAATGCAACCTTTAGTGTTAAGGCTGATGCTTATGTCGATACCTATGACGGCAAGCCGCACACGGTTACGGTGACAGCTGATGGGGCAAAGATTTCCTACTCCGCAGATGCTGGTAACTACAAGACTTACGGCAGCACGGCGCCCACGTTTACCGATGTCGGCGAGTACACGCTGACTCCGGCGGGCGGCAGCGCGAAGAACTATACGTTCAACTATGTTTCCGGTACGTTGACGATCCTGCGCCGCCCCTCCAATCCCGGCAGCACCATCTCCGTTCCCTCCACCCCGAACGGTACGGTGACGGTCACTCCGTCGACGGCCACTAAGGACACGACTGTGACCATCACGACCAAGCCCAACGAAGGCTATGAGCTCGGCGATCTGACGGTCAAGGACGCGAACGGCAATGCGCTGCCGCTGACCGATAAGGGCGATGGCAAATATACCTTTACCATGCCTGCATCTAAGGTGGAAGTAAAGGCTGCATTTAAGCAGACTGCATCCAAACCCGATAAGCCCGCTGAGGAAATGAAGACAGTCGTAGTAATGCAGATTGGCAGCAAGACGATGTTCGTAAACGGTAAGGCTTACGAAAAGGACGCTGCACCTGTTATCATGAACGACAGAACTCTGGTTCCGATTCGATTTGTAACGGAATCTCTGGGCGGCACGGTTGCTTGGAACGCAGAAACAAAAGAAGTTACTCTCGTGATTGATGGTAAGGAAATTAAGATGACAATCGGCAAGACGATTGAAAAATACGGCGTTGCTCCCGTTATCATCGATAGCCGTACCTTCGTTCCTGTTCGCTTCGTGGCAGATGAGCTTGGCGCAAACGTCGCTTGGGACGATGCAACCAAAACAGTGACAATCAAAACCGCTCGATAAGGCAATTCGGCGTTCATCAGAAATGGTGAACGCCATT
>ENA-OOXF01001236-OOXF01001236.1-human-gut-metagenome-genome-assembly--contig:-NODE-1236-length-17187-cov-2.851681_pt1 | contig 17187 bp, 17 predicted proteins | sample MGYA00241586_ERZ501341 | MGnify/ENA primary metagenome ERZ501341 (study PRJEB25962, sample SAMEA2042985) | human gut metagenome | biome: human gut; feature: human-associated habitat; material: faeces... | reverse complement strand
TCCATTACAGGATACTCAGATCCTATAAGGACACTCTGCATGGCAACAGTTGATAATAATGCATCGCCATACGATTTTTCTCTTGCCCTTGGCAGTCCATGTGCATCGGCGGTAAGGCGTTCGGCATTCGCCGCAGATCAGTAGTTCGCTCAGAGCGTACTTGCTCGAATAACGGCTCAGTTCGGTTTTCGTGCCTTTTTGCTTGACCTTTGGCTTGCCGGAGCGCCTTGCGATTTCCTCCTGGACTCTTGCGAAGGTGCCTGCGTCAATGATCGCAGGGTGGTTGTTCTCAATATAGTATTTGTTCCTTTCGCCGTTGTTTGCCTTAATTCTCTTGCTGATACAGTCGGACACATAGGTTTTGTTTATAATGGCATCGCCTTTGTATTTCTCGTTCGAGAGGATAGAGCGAATGGTTTCCTGCCGCCATACACTGCATCCGGCAGGCGTCGGTATTTCAACACCTGTATCTTTCCTATGTTCTTTTTCATGTTCTCACCTTGTCGCCGAAGGACGGCAGGGCGGCCGCCCTTTACGGCAAAGATCCGTACGGTATGTCCTCTGAAAGCACTGCACTGTACATCGGTATCACCTCCTCGCTGGAATATTTTGCCGAACCGTTTGTTTTGCTGCTGGAAACGGCTGATTTTTGTCGAAGGCATAAAGAAAGAGCGCCCAGCAAGGTTTTTACTTGCTGAGCGCTCTTGAAACTGTGCCGGAGATTGCCGTCCGGTCGGCTATTCTCTTTTCAGGCGGCATATCGCCGTCACCGTCCTTTCATGACCGCATGGGTCTTATTTTTCTGTTCTGTTCAGTATGTACTTCTCGCCTTGCGTCGTTGTACCCTTGCCTGCGGTCAGCTCAAGCCCCGTATCGATATACGCCACCTCGTACTCGCAGTCGGCCAGTGCCTCGGCATCAAAGTCGATAGAGAGTGTCTTGCCGGACAGCGTAAAACGGAATCTATACGGTGCCCCAGAGAGTCGCAGCTCTCCGCTGCCGTCCTCACAGAAGGTATAGACGCAGCTCTTGTCGGACATTGCAAAGCTTCCGTAGATGCTCTCGTCATGAGGGCTGCCCTCGGTGCGGCCGCAGCTACGGCACAGCAGCACGATGCCCGCTATGAGCAGCACCGCCGCAAGGCCGCAGGCGGTAAGAAAGAGCGTCCTTCTCCGTTGTTGCTTTTTGATCGCCGCACGGCGCAGCTCACGCCTGCGGAGTATTTCCGCCTCGGTCATGGGTTTCGGTATTCTGTTATCCTGCATTGCTTCACCTTACTTTACTTCAATATTCTGACTTCATCCAGGAAGTCAAAAAGCATCGGCAGACCGGTGCCGATGGGGTGCGTCCTCCCACAGACACATCTCGCCGGTCAGCGTGACGCAGGGCTTGGTCATACGAAAAAGGAAAAATCTGTCCGTGGCGGCGCGCTTCAAATGGAGCAGGGACACCTCTCCGTCGCCGTTCGGCCGGGGATACACGGTCAGGCTGTAGGCGTCGCTTGCCGCCTTATGATCAAATTCCTGCATATCCGACTCAAAGTAATATCGTGAATGCCCGTTCTCACGGAAAACGAACAGCAGCTCCATGCCGTCGGTGGTGCAGCGGTCACAGCTGTAGGTATGCCCTTCTTGTAAGGGCAGCAGCAGGCCGCTGAAGGGAATTCTTTCCGAAACAGTCATGGCAGCTTCTCTCCTTTTTCTTATCGTAGTGTCCTGTAGTCCTTCCGAAAAGCGGCAACGCCGTCGTGGTTGCCGCCTTTCGGAAAGGGACTTGCTGCCAAGTCCGCTTTCGGGGAAATAGGCGGTGGCGGAATGATCCGTCACCGCCTATTGTGTTTAGGTTATTTCGATTTCGGAAGCGTCGGCTTATTCAGCCTCGGATTCCTTTCTCTTTTTGCCGTTCATGCCCAGCAGGGTCAGAACGCCGCCGCTGACGAACAGAGCAGCCAGCCAACCGATGAGGTTGCTGCTGTCACCGGTCTGAGGAGACTTGGTGGAGTCGTCCTTTCCTGGCTTATCGGTGTTATTATCACCGCTGCCTGTATTGCCGGTGTTGCCGCCGTCGGGGAGCTTGTCGATGACCGTATTCTCGCTGCGCTTAGCGCCGCAAACGGTGCATTCCTCGTGCTTGATGCCGGTGGCCTCCTTGGTAGCGGTCTTGTCGATTACCCACTGGAAGCTGTGTGCTGCCGTGTCGGCCTTGTCGCCGCACTCGCACTCATGCCAGTGATTGGTGTCGTCATACTTCCAATCCGTGCCGTAGCTGTGGGTATGCGTGCTGCCTGTTGCCTTGTAAGTCACGATGACGGTCTTATCCGCATCCATTGTAACGTCCAGAACATTGGCAAGCACGGGCGTTGCAGCGCCGTTTACGGTGACCGTGTCGATCTCATAGCCCGCGTCGGGAGTAAAGATGATCGTTTCGGTCGAGCCTGCTGCAAGTCCTGTCTTGCTCGCGGAGATCGTTCCGTGACCGCCGTTTACCTGTGTCGTAAGGCTATAGGTCGCAACGGGTGCGTCCTTATAGCTTGCCGCAAGCGCAACATCGTTTGCGGGCATGGTGAAGGTGGTGACGGCGCTTGCAGCATCGGCAAGAGTCACGCCGCCGGACTTCACGACCCACTTGTCAAAGACCTTGCCATCGGGAATTATCGCCGTGACGGTGATCTCAACGCCCGCAGCGGCGGAGGTAATGGCATTCCCCGATGCAGACGCCGTACCGCCTGTGACGGTAACTGCATACTCGGTCGCAGCGGGATTCTTCACAAACTTCCTCTCGCCGCAGCCGGTGCGCTGGCAGGTGTAGAGAATTCCATCGCTCTTGCCCTGTTTTGCCGGTTTGCCGCCGTCCCAATCATGGCTGAGCTTATCGATAACATGACCGTAGCGGAAAATCTGTCCACAGCCTCTTGTACACTGATAGTCACCGCTATAGCCTGTGGTGGTGCATCCTGGCTTAACCTCATTGATCAGCTTGGAGTTGCCGGCAATTTCGTGGAGAGACGGGGTAGAGACGCCCTTTTGAGCGATCCTGTCGCACTCGGTGCAGTACCGGTTGCCGGAATAGCCCTTCTCGGTACAGGTCGCCGCTCTTTCATCCCGCAGCTCAAAGGGACCGCTGTGCCTGAAGTCGCCGGTCTCGCCCTTTACGGTGCCGCCGCAAGCCGTGCAGCGGTAGTCGCCCTCATAGGCGCGGTGCCGGCAGTCACCCGATCTGGCGTTATAGCGTTTGCCTCCGTGGCTCGCGTCTGTGGTGGCCGAGTTGCTCGTGCCGTAGTAGTACAGAGGCTGCAGTGTACCGGTATGACCGGCGTTTGCAGGCGGGTAGATATCCGAACCGGCACTTATGACATAGCCGCAGTCCGCGCAGGCGGTGTCGCCGGTGTAGCCCTTGCGGTCACAGACCTGTGCCTTCGCATTGAGCAGCACGGTGCCTCCGCTGTGTGTACATCCGGAGTAGACCGGCTCGAAGAAGAATCTGCCTCCTCCGGGCGCGCCCATGGCGGTGAACTCCGGGATCTCACAGCCCCACTCAAGGGCAGAGCCGTTGGTCACCAGCTTGAACAGGGTCTTCGCCTCGTTGGTATTCCATTTTTTATTAACAGGCAATCCCGTACCGCTGATGATGTCATACTCGTTGTATTCGCGGAGATACTCCACCTTCCAGCCAATGGCTTTCTGCCCGGTTCTCTCCTCGGGATAAAGCCTGATCTTGTCACCGGGCTTGACAATCATGCGGGTTGCCCGGCCGTTTATTACCGTCACAAGGGCGGTGTCCTTTGTCCAATGGTCGGCTCCTCCGTCATCATCCTTGTCGATTTTCGTCTTTGTGTACTCGCAGACGCTGCATTCAGCCTCCATGCCGCCTTTGCCGCCTGTGGTGTCGGGACACAAAACCACATTCCAGCGGCCCCAGCTATGGGGAACCATGATGAACTCCTCGCAGCCGGGAACCTTGCACTTTTCGGGGTGGGCATAGCCGGACTCAAGGATGAGCTGCTCCACCGTCTTGGTCGAGCCGCCGATGTTGAAGGTATATTCATAGATACTGCCGAAGCCGGTGTAGTCCCAGTTCCAGCCATAATCATGGACATGGCTCTTCACGGGAACGGTATAGTCGCAGACGGTACATATGAGCACATCGACTCTGCCGCCGCCCACCGCGTCATAGCTTTTTTCATGCTCAAAGGTATGCGGGAAGATGCGCTCCTTGGAGCCGGTGGTCATATAATGCGCTTCGTATTCGCCTGCTTCAAACAGGCACGGGAGCTTGTGGCCTTCGCACTTCGGGTCGCCGCCCACGACACCGTTATGGGTAACCCCATTCTTATCGACCCAAGTGACATTGTATTTCGGCGTTCTCTCGCCGTCGTCGGTGGGCACAGGCACACCCGCCTGCTTATGGCTGTAGGCATGGGTGGCCGTCAGCTTTGCCTCCGCCGTTTTCATGGTGTCCGAAGCGTCGCCCTTTCTGCCGATGACGCAGTAGTAGGAGTAGTCCTCCTGGCAGGCCTGGGTGGAAACCGGCATCTTCAACGTGGGGGTCGTCACACCCTTGTAGTACCCATCCTCCGGCAGCTTGTAGGGCGCCGCCGTGGGATTCTCATTATCCTTCCGATACCACTGATAGGTCAGCTCGTCGCCCTGCAGGCTTCTTGCCGCGACGGAAAAGGTGACCTGGTTATTTTCATAGAACAGCAGGCCGTTTTCCGGCTCTTCCTTATAATCGTCGTAGATAGAGGTCTTGCACTTGACGCTCTTGGGCTGGCGGGTGATGACGATGGAGCTGCCGCTGATGTAGCCGCAGACCTTGCACACGCCCTTGGCGTCATATTCATGGTTGGCGGCATTCAGCTTTTTATCGTCACAATAGCGGCAGGGGTGCCAGTGCCGCGCCCCGTCAGCCTCCCAGGTGGCGGAGGCTATGTGGGTATGCCCGGCGCCGGAATGCGCCGTCTTCAGATGATTCTCAAAATCAGAGTCGCTGAAGCACCAGTCGTCATGATCGCAGCCCATAGCGCTCACGGCATCCCGGCAGCAGTCCTTGCAGCGGTTATCGCAGCCGTCCTCGCAGGGATCGCTGTCGTGGAAGCACAGGCCGCAGTCCTCGCAGAAGTGATCCGCATAGTCCGTGTCCATTGCGCACATCCCCTCGGAGCAGTCGGAGTTGCCCTCGCAGCACTCCTTGCACAGCTCGCAGGTTTCGCAGAACTCGTCCTCGTCCTCCTTATCCGTGACCCAGCCGTCGCAGCCCTGGCAGATGTGCTCGTCCCACTCGGCGCTTTCCACGCAGGTCTCGCCGTCCGGGCAGCCGCCGCCCTCGGAGTTATCCCGGCAGCACTCCAGGCACAGGCCGCAGTCCTCGCAGGACTCCTGGTTCAGCAGGCATTCCTCGCACTGCTCGCAGGCCGTGTGGCAATCAACGCAGTGGATGACGCCGGTATCATCGTCGTCCACGCACTCGTCCACCGAACCGAAGCAGGCGTTACACAGCGAGCAGTGCATCGGGTCGCTGTCATCGTTTGCGCAGTCATCGCAGAAGCCGCAGGAGTCGCAGATGGTTATGGAGCAGCAGGGACCCTTATGGCATTCGCCGCACAGCTGGTCATCCTCGCCGATGTAGCACTTGGCGCAGGTGGAGCAGTGCTTTTCCTCCATGCACTCCGCGCACTTGTAGCACTCCTCGCACCAGTAGGGTGTGTCTCCAAAGCACACACCGCAGTCGTTACAATGGGTTTCAACCCAGCACTCGTAGTTGCAGTCAATGGTGCAGAACAGGCAGTCACACATATAATCGCTGCCAAAATGGTAGTGGTCGCAGTTAGGACAATCGAAGCCGTCGTCGTAGTCGTCCCAAAAGGCATGGGCGGGAAGCACCAGACTCGTCATCAGTGAGACCAGCATCACAAGCGCCAACAGGACACTGACAATGCGCCTTGGTGTGTTCGTTTTTATCATACTATTATTTCCTCCCTCAAAATCATTTTGAAGATTTTTATGCGTTTTGTGTTGCCTGATTTAAACACTGTCGATGACCGAAGCAAAATAGTTTTCGGATACCGAACCGAAGAGAAAAGCGTCTATCAGACCCTCGCGCTTTGCCTGCCGTACCTTTTCGGTCAACTCTCCGTCTGTATCGTCATCCACAAAGAGAATGACCCGGCAGTTTTCCGTGTTCCGTTTAACCTTGTCACGGACCGTCATTCGTTCGGAAAACATCCAGGGCGAATACGCCTTGACCTCCATTAAAAGCACATCCGGTCGATGCGTTTTGCACCACTCGGCGGTTGCGTCCGGCGACTCGGAAATCACAACTTGGCAATCGTCCAATTTTTGCATCAGCATTCGCTCCATTGTGTGCGCATGGATATCGCTCTGAATGTCCAGAACGATTTTTTTCATCATTCATCACCACCTTCTAAAAGCACAACCCTAACCTTCATAATATCGGTATTACATTTCAAACACATAAACTGCCTTTTCCATTGTACATGGAGAAGATTCTATTGAAGTATGTTGGTTTCCCGACCGCTGGTATAGCAGTTAGTTCAACATTGTCAATCCAAACCATGCTCACTTATGCAATGCCCGCAGAACATAAAACAGTCCCGAAATCAATTTTCCATAAGTAGTGTACAAATACAGCTTATTTTATTTAGATATATTAATGCTCGCTATTATAGCCTGAACTTCTGCGTCTTCAAGACTTATCTTATCTCCGTTCTCAAGACAAATCATAACCTGTATCTGATCTGATCCTTCTTCTCCTGTCCAAAGGATTGCGATAGGAGTATCTATGCTTTTTCCCGTGAATCCACTCCAAGTATAGTCCCCGATAGTAACGGGCTCAATGTCGGCAGATTCTTCATACAGCTCTTTCATAGGTTCCATCATCGGATTATCAGGTCCAAAATAACTTATCATGACATAAGGTGTTGAGAGCAGATCCCACTCACTTTTTGCACCTTTAGCGATTTGAATCACATTAGGATCATAGCCTTCTTCATACTCTTCAAAGTAATCTGTGCCATGAAAACCCATCCACCCGTCGGGAACAAGCGCACTGATATTTCCGTCTCCGAAAGTTTCACCTGTAATATCCGCAGGATCAGTTACAGCAGGGCCTCCGGAACATCCGGCGAGAGTCACTGTTAATAATACAGCTGCAAGTATAGATAAAATATTTTTTTTCATAGTAATTCCTCTTGTTTTGTTAATATTTGTTTTGCTCAATTCTTACTTCCCAATAGGTAAAATCCAATGCTTTTGTCAAACCCGATCAGATTCTTTCTAAAAGAACCATTTCGTATTCGTACAGCAGACAGCCGTCCTCAGTTACCGTGATTTCCGCAAACGGATCTACTTTTTCTCCCAAAAATTCACCCTCAGTCTTAGTGTCGTAGTAGAATTTTCCGTTTTCTTCTTTCCAAGTTGTGCTCTCAATAACAGCATAGCCATCTTCGCGCACAACAACTCCATGCTCGGCCGCCTCTGCTTTCAGTTCCTCGGGTACAAACATAAGCGTGTTGAGGGAACCGTCCTCTGCAAATTCGGTGTAACAGCGCATCATCTTGACGCATTCTTCAAACCGCTCGTCTTCCGGCAGATTGTCGGGTGTGATGACCGTTAAGCCCTCCGGTGTCGGCATACGAATCTCTTTTGTTTTCCAAATTCCACGGATATCCATCTTGTTTCCTCCTTTTTTGCTTGATGTTATCGGATAAACTATCCTAAAACATTGATTTTTTCACTTGCTTTACGCTTAAGCCCACGGATCGGAAGCTTTGGGTGTGCGCACGCCGGTCAGCAGATACTGTTCCCATAAAAACCACTTGCCGTCGGATCCGCGCTGGCGCATCTTGATAGGACGGGGATCGTCCGCACCGCCGCAGGGGATAAAGAGCTTCATATAGCCCTGTTCCTCGCCGGAAACATGATTGCTTTCCACAATGATCGTATACGGCTGGGCAGGCGTGTAGTTGTTGTCCGGTGTGGAACCTGCGAAATAGGTAAAAGGCAGGTAGGTCTTGCCGTCACGGAAGCGGTCGTTTAAGAAAGAGATTTCCTGTCCGTTCAGCGGACGGGGACCGCGCAGCCAGTTGAGCATCTCGGTGCCGATGCTCTTATCCGCCGCATAAGCGCAGAGGGCGAGAACGGTGAGAGCCGCCGTCTTGAAAGGCGTGTCAAGGCTTGCCTCGGGGAGTGCCTGCATTTCGGCAAGGCTTTCCGGCAGCGAAGTAAAGGTGAATGTCTCACGCTTGCTGCCGATAGATTGTGCGGCAGTGCTTACCGCCTGTTGGGCTGTGCTTTTCAGTTTATCAAAGATACTCATGTTTTTATCCTCCCGAATATGTTTATAGGTGTATTACCTTGGTACCGTTAGAATTTACCGCCCCCGCCGCCGTGAGTCGAGCCGGAGGAAGAGGTGTGCGTACTGCTGCCCGAAGAGCTGTTGTTTTTCGGCTTTGCCGTGCGTGTGAAAGTCTTGTACAGAAACAGATCACGGCTTTCTGTAACATTCAGACTGCCTCTCTTCATGTAGTTGCCTGCCGCTGCCTGGAAGCGAACTGTCTTGAGCTTGGCCTTCATGTTCCCGACAATGATAAAGGACAGACATACACCCACCGCAATCGAAATCGGGATCCAAATCAGAGAAAGCGGCTCTTTGGGCAGATTATGCGAATCGTAGGGATCGCCACTTCTTGCCTGTGTGATGAAATCGTCGCAAAGCCCGACGAATTTGTCAAAGGCTTCTGAAAAATCACCATCGGACAGGTCCTCTTTGATCTGCTCACCGATATATTGGATTCCCGCGTCGGTAAATACCGTAATTCCGTAGCCGCATGTGGATATGTACCAATCATTGTCCTCCATGCTGATAAGGAGCAGCGCACCGTCCCTGTCTTCCCCATAGCCGAAATCGCAATAATCGTAAATATCGTCTGCATAGTCACGGGGCGCCAGTCCTTCCAACGTGTCTGTCGTCAGTACGACAATCTCCATTTTCTGACGCTCGCACAGCTCATCAAGCTTTTCTAAAAGCGCAGCTTCTTCGCTGTCGGAAAGCAGATCCGCCAGATCCTGAACGCGCTCATATTCGCTTGCAAAGCCGTCCGCCTGTGCAGCAAAAGCGGGCACTGACACACAAAGGCCGATAACAAGGGAAAGCAGAATCAACAGTATTTTCTTTTTCATTCCGTATCCCTCCTTATATAAGCCCGATCAGGTGCAAAAGCCATGCACCTCCGTAAGTTACAGCCGCAAAAATCGCCGCCAGCATAATTGTCCAGAGAGACGCCGCTACTTTGTCCACTGGCAGGTCACCGACAAATTTTCCGGTCTGTCCGTTCATGGCAAAAGTGTATTGATTACCGTTCCAGGTTGTATTGAGAAGCCAAACTGGATAAAGCGCATAACGGGCTTTCCCGCCATGAAACTGCACACTGCTGTTTTCAGCCGTAACGGTGGAATATCCTTGAACTGTTCCGGCAAAGGCTTCCTCGGTGGAACGCTTGACGCGCTGGTTGGCGCGCTCAATACTCTCTTCTGCGGTTACATCGTACTTATCCGCCAGATATCCGGCAAGGTAAGCTGTTTGGAAATCCAAAGCTTCCGAAAAGTCATACGGCTCTATGGATTCCATCAGATCGTCCGCCATCTTGGATGAGCCGTCCACCGGCACGTGTTCAAAGCCGACGCTGCCGCCTCTGTGCACCATAAAGTGGCTGGTCTCGGTGTAATTATAGTCGCTGTCGCTCCATGTGCGGATTTTAGTGGCACGATAGCGTACCTGTGCGTCCACATCCGTATCAAACAGCCAGAACGGAACATAGATTCCTTTGATTTCGTCGATATGGTTCTGATCCTTAAAAATTTTCGGCAAAAAGCGTTTTCCGGTCAGGTGTTTTGTAAGCCCCGCCTTTGCCGCCTTTTTATCCAACTTAAACGGAATGACAAGGTCAGGCTTAAGGGCGCCCGAAAACTGCCCCATCATCACAACAGGGTTGCCGCAGAACGGACAGGAGGTGGCCGCCGTGTTTTCGTCACCTACAATTTCGCCGCCGCAGGACTTGCATACATAGGAGCGAAGTCCGTCTGCTTCTCCTTCCTACCACTCGGCTCCGGCGGTGCTCTCCCAGCTCATATCATCCGACGCTTCATTCTTCAGCACGCTGTCATAATCGGCCAGTGTTTCCATTTCAAATTCCGTGTCACAAAAGGGACATTTCATTTTCTGGAGCGTGCTGTCAAAGGCTATCGCACCGCCGCAGCATGGGCATTTATATTCCTGCAAGGTTTGCATAGAAAAACTCCTCTCTAAAAAGCATTGATCAAACGGTAAAAAAGTCGTTCAGAGGTTTATATTCAGACAGTATGGGTTTATCTTTGGTGGATTTTTATCTTCGCAAGGGAATAGAACGCATCGATCAACTCGGCGCCCGCATCTATCAGGGCATCTATCGAACTACCATCCGCGAATTCAAACGAAGTCCAGTATGTGGTTTCGTCAAGGGCGAATATGTCGTCATCCGGCGGCACCTCATACTGTTTAACTCTGGTAACGAGCTGTCGCTCTTTTACAATGCGGAGTATCTCCTCCGCAGCATCCTCTTCAATCCGCTGGTTTTCCGCTTCTGTGTGGCCTCCGCTGCGGTCGATTTCAGCATCAAATGAGAAGAGCCAAACACCCTCGTTTTTTTCAAGACAAAACGAGCAGGAAGATGAATAATCCATGCAGTTTCTGTGAATAGAGACGGCTGTAACCTCAACGCTTTCCGCTGATTTATAGTGCCTGTCGGCAAGCGCATAAAGATAATCAAGCGCCCTGTCACCGGGCTTCGTCTTTTTCTCTATACTGTTTCCGTCAGAGAAAGTCATACCAAAACTGCGCGCCGGTGCGTCTGATATATGGAAAATGCGTATCGGATTGCGATATTTGAAAAGTCTCTCTATCTCGCCGTCCTCACGGATGATCTGAAGAAAGCCCTGCGCATCTTCATCCGTTATCGGGAAAGAACTGAACGACGTATAATGGTCCTTATTACTCCCCACACGACAGCTTGCGGAGAAAACCCAGTTGTCCTCTTCCTTTCGCATGGCGAAAGAATACACGGGATTACTTTCCATACCGTAATAACCGGTATGAACCAAAACAATATCATCGATAGTGTATTTTTTGTTTCCGCCGCAGCCGAAAAGCCCCAACAGCAGTGACAAAATTGACACAATCGCTACCACCTTGTATACAATGTGTTTCATAATTTTATCGAAATGGATTGCCGCACTCCGGACAGAACTTCGGCGGTTTAATCCGGTATTCTATATCGGAGTCGCAGGATTCACAGTGTATCGTCATTGCAGCAGGCTTCTGGCATCCGCAGTTTTTGCAGAACTTGCCGTCGTTTTGTGCGCCACAGGAAGGGCAGAGCCACTCCTCGTGATCAATCGGCGGCGCAGCGGGTACAGGACTCGGCTCAGGAGTAGGATTGTGCGCAACGACCGTGAACATGCCGGGTCCGGGACCATCATAGGTTGCGGACATATCCTTACGGTTCATCAGAATGTCCGCAAGTTCAAGCATCTTTTGCTCATATTCGCGGTATAAATCGCTATATCGGCTGTCAGGACGGTTGCCGTCGCTCAGCTCCAGCTCTATCTCGTCAAACCATGGGGAATCCACTCGAATCGTCACATTGAACTCATAGTCGCAGGCATAGCGGGGCGGTACATAGCTCTTCTCATTTCCCTCGGAGTCCTCGTAAAAGATCTCCTCCTTATTCTCCCGGATATCCGTGTCTACCCCCAGCACCTGAGAAAATGCAATGAGGTCGGGGTTGCTGCTGCGCCAGTTGGAGGTCCCGGTAACAATGAACCGCTCTCCGATAGGATCGATGTATACCTTTTTGCTCCCGTCAAAGGTCATCGACGGGGCAAAGCCGGCAAGCTTCTTTTCATTTTCCGCACGGTAAGCAAGCTGGCGCTTGATGTCCTCCACGGTCGAGTTCCGCCGCTCGCTGAAAAACGGCGAGAGCTTTCTTGCGCAGTCCTTGCAGAGATTTCCGTCCTCCAGCTTGCGGTTTCCGAGTAGTCCGATTTTCTCCCCGCAGATGTCGCAGTATTTTTTGTCAAATAGTCCCATGCTTTGATCCTCCATTTATTGATTTTTTTAACAATCCATTTTGCATTGTTGACCTGTAAGCCGTACCCACAGAACGAACAGCAGTGGTTTTCATCAGGTATGAAGTTGGCGCCGCAGGACGGGCAATCCTTTTCGGCAAAGAACTCGCCGTCCACTTTTCGTTTTTCGGGATATCTTGCCCTTTGCATGATCAATCTCTTTTTAAATTTTTCTGTATACGGCTTCTGATTTTCGGGAAGAAAGGTTTCAGTTCCGAAAATGTCAGCTGTAACGGTTGTTGTTTCTTCTGTGTGGGCAACTTTTAAAAGTTTAATTGTACCAACGCTGAAATCAAGCAGGTCTTCGTCGTTTTCATTCTCCCAAAAGTGTTCGTTTAAGCAGGCTCTGAGATAATTCTCGGAATATCTTACAATTTTTCCGGCAAGCTTTTCTTGCTTGATTTTCCCGCAGATAATCGGTGTGATGATTCCTCCGAAAGTCAGAACCGCTGCACCAACGCCGGCGGCAAGGGAAATCTCGGTGTCCTCAATTAAATATAGGCACAGAAAGACACATAAGAAAAGTATGGAGCCGGACACAAGAAGCTGTACAAACCTTTTCAGGTTTGTACTGATAGCTTCATAAATCTCAAACGCCTCGGTCTGCCAATCGTAAAACTCGTTTTTAATAACGGCGCCGCAGTATTCACAGGTCACCTGCTGACTATCAAGCTTGACTCCTGCACCGCAGGACGGGCAGGTTATGCTTAACATATCGTTATAATAACTTTTCTTTTTTTCTTTTTGATCGGTGCGGCGAATGTGCCTTGATTGAAGTATTCTGAGATACGAATTCTTGCGGTATATCTCATGCTGAACCTTGTTGTCTTCGGTTGACTTAAAACGCTCCAGTGTGCTGCACTTTAAAACCGATTCACACCATTCTCTACCATCATCGTTCCATGTTTCAAAGTCATTTTTAGGAACGGGAACAACATCCGTAATGTAAATTCTGCGGCAAAGCTTATTCCTATTAAGTCTGTTGATTTGACTGACGATTTTATTTCGGAATGCCATATCCATTCTTGCCGGAAGGAGGTCCTGATCCGCATTCCCCAGCGGTATCAGAATTCTTTCAAAGGCTTTTCTTATATCTCTTCGGATTTTTGAATTCTGAAGGGGAGTGCCCTTTTTCACAAGCAATCTTTCCAGTTTGGCTTTTTTAGAGTTTTTGGAACTGTATTCCGAAAAATCTATGGTAAGTATTCTTTTCCCGATATAGAATGTACATAATATCGCAAAGGAAGCCGCAATAATCAGTGCTACTGATAAATCCATAAAAGCACCTCTGATTTATTCCTTGCTGATCATTTCGTTTTCGCTTTTCTTTTTTCGGTTGTCTTTTGCAATGTCGCATATCATTATAACAACAAAGAACAAACCGACGGGGATTGCCGCACAATAGAGCAGAAAACCAACGGGATTTCCCTCAGGAGCAAGCTTGTAATCACCTTTTGAGGTTTTATAAACCTCGACATCTATTGTGTCGCCTTTTCTCAATTTATCATAGGTATATTTTTTTGTGTAGCTGCTCGAACTTGACCAGACGCGTTCTTCATATTTTCCCTTATAGGTTTTTCCGTCAATAACATATGAAACTTTAAATTTATATGTTGTATAACGAACATCACCGGAATCATCCTTATCGTCTTGGGTTGAAAAGTCAACAATGACAGCAGAAATTTTCCGTATATCGGTTGAGTTTTTATATTCCCTGCTGTCGGCGCGGCTTGTTATTATACCGATAATTCCTGCAACAATTAAGCCGATGCCGACGACCATGATAAATATGGTCATTTTAATGTCTTTATTTCTTTTACTCATAACAGAATCTCCTTTTGCGAGCAAATATAAAACCACTCCTTAACAAATCCTACGAAAAACTCTTTGCCGTTTCGCCGGCAGGAGAACCTATCCTGCCGCGCAAATGCCCTTCGGCGGTATGAACGGCTTTTTTGCTTAAGCCGTTCATACCTAACCGAAATAACACTTCCGTTAATACAGTTCCTTCTAAGCGGCAGTTTTATTTTTTATCGTTATCGTCGAATATATCTCCGCATTCGGGGCAGAACTTCGGCGGGTTCTTCGGATCCTCCGGTTCCCAGCCGCATTTGTCACAGCGGAATAACGGCGCTCCTTCCGGCTTTTTCGCCCCGCAGTTCTGACAGAATTTGCCCTTGTTGACCGCACCGCAGGAGCAGGTCCAGCCGTCCGTATCCGCCGGCTTTGGAGAACCGCATTCAGGACAGAACTTGCCGGCAGCCGCAGCGCCGCACTTACATTTCCAGCTTCCTGCCGTAGGCTGAGGCTCGGGCTTTTTGGAACCGCAGTTGGGACAGAACTTGCCGGATGCCATATTACCGCAGGCGCATTTCCATTGTTCCATGCCGCTGCCGTTCTGCGGCTGTTGCACGGCAGACTGCGGCTGTTGCTGCTGACCCATGGCGAACAGGTTTTGTGCATTCATACCGCCACCTGCATTCATTGCCATTCCCATTCCCATAAATCCGGTCATAGCGCCTGCTTCGTTAGAAGCTGCCGCCTTCATCGCATCCGCCTGTGCGCCCACAAGAGTAGCCGCCGCCATCGTCGGGTCGCGCATGATTGCAGTGCGCTGAGCCTGCTTGATCATCTCGGCATCTTCCTCCGGCAGCGTAACGGAACCTAATGCAATGCTGACGACTTTAAGACCGCGCAGTGTGCCCCATTTTTCCGAAAGCGCCGTGTTCATGGCGTTTTCAAGGTCGGTGTTATGTGACACAATCTGATTGGGACGAAGCTCCAAATCGGACAGCTTTCCGAATGCCGGCTGCAGGGCACTGATAAACTCTGTTTTCAGCTGACCGTCCAGCTCGTCACGGGTATACTCCTGCTCAACATTGCCGCAGACATTGGTGTAAAACAGCAGCGGGTCTGCGATTTTATAGGAATAAACGCCTGAGCAGCGCACCGATACATCTAAATCCAGACCGATTTTAGAATCAACCACACGGAAGGGGATAGGGTTCGGCGTACCGAATTTGTTGTCGATAAGCTCTTTGGTGTTGAAATAGTAAACGCGCTGATCCTTACCGGTGTCTCCTCCGTAGGTAAAGCGTTTACCGATAGTCTTAAAGGTTTGCTTTATGCTATCGCCCAAGCTTCCCGAGAAAATTGAAGGTTCGGTTGAAGTATCATATGTAAATTCGCCCGGCTCGGCGCAAACCTCCACGATCTTACCCTGTTCAACGATAATCATACACTGACCGTCGGCAACGGCAATCCCGGAACCATTGGAGATGATGTTGTCATTTCCTTTCGTATTGGAGGAACGGCCGCTGACGCGTTTTTGTCCTTTGGTAACAAGTACCTCCTTAGGCATAGACTCGCAGTAGAAGAATTCCTTCCATTGATCGGCAAGAGTGCCTCCCAACGCGCCGATACCTGCTTTAATAAGACCCATAATAATTGCTCCTTTCCAAATGTAAGAAAGATCTGTATATTCCCCGACCGAGGCCGGCAGATCACTGTTTATTTTCCGTGTTCCCTACGGAATACGGATTTTTGTTTTCTTTCGGCAAATCGCGCGCCGAGCCGCATTTACCTGCCCAGCCGATAAAGACCATCCACATGATCAAATATAAAATCCATGCGATAAATGCACCGACCGACCACCACACCGATATTTTTAGCCAAAAATGTAAAACCAATAAAATCACAGCCGGCAGCAGTCCTTCAATATTCATTAGTATATTGATGAAGAGACAAGGAAAAAAACTGCCGCTTCGTTTTGAATTGCGCATTTTTTCCTCCTTTTATCTTACTTCCTCCCGAGAACCGCCCATGTATCGCTCACTGCGTCATAGACATAGATGAGATTGTCGCACACGCCGTAATAGCGCTCTCTGACAAACTGATCCTCGCTGTCGGTTCCGAGAGCGAACAGCAGACAGGTTCGACCTTCGATCATCTGCGTATTTCCGGTATACATGATCTTCATTCCGTGTTCGATAGCATCCTTCACCTCATCGGCTTCAAGAAGGATCTCTGTTGCGATCTGGACAGAGCGCTCGTCCGGTGTTTCCTCGTATATTGAGAAATCATACACCCCTGCGATTTCCTGCAAATGACCGTTTTCCATAGAAAGCGACGGGCGGAAATCCAAGGCTCCTCCGCCATCGGTAACGGCGATCAACACATTGGCGTATATTTCGCTGAGGTTGCATCGCAGCAAAAGTGCCTCGCCGGGTTCCCCTATACAGAGCGGGTTACTCTTATCATCTGCATACTCGCCGTCATCGGTCATCGTGGATGGATACACTATTATCGTTCCCTTGTCATTCGGCGGGATGATCGCATACAGCTCCTGCCCCTCAGCCATGTAAAGCGGTGCACGCACTAAGTCGGGATAGGCCTTTCCCGTTTCGCTGCCTGCATAATAGGCGCGCAGATCGACCTCGGAGCTTTCGCTGTCCACATAGCCGATAAAAGCGACGCCGGCGCCCTTGCTATGATGATTTATCTTCTGCTGCAGTGCCGTCAAAGCAGGGTCTTCCGCGTTTGTGTTATTCGGTTCCTTCGGGGAGCTGCCATCGGAGACCTGATTTTCATCCGGGTATGAGGTCTTTTCTCCGGGCAATACCGAGCATCCGCATAAAAAGCAGACAAGTAATACTGCTGTAAAAAACAGACAAAATACTTTCTTCATACGCGATCCTCTCTTCTTTCAAAATTATTCCGAACAATACCCGATAAACCTGACCGATATCTGTCGTATCAATTGAATTGCTGGATATATATCGGCAGCTTTCAGGCGATATTGACGGGGAGATGTCTCTCCGATTTATTTTTCGGGTTCCGGCATCCGCGCGTATGATCACAGAGCGGAAGTCTCCGCATTAAGACAGAATTTTACCAAAGAAGATTTACTTTTTTGGCGTGAGAATTTATTTTGTTAACGTCCACCGTAGATATCTTTCCTTCCCATATGGCTTATGGGAAGGAAGATACAGTATTAAGACGTTTTATC
>ENA-OOXF01001232-OOXF01001232.1-human-gut-metagenome-genome-assembly--contig:-NODE-1232-length-17220-cov-1.931314_pt1 | contig 17220 bp, 14 predicted proteins | sample MGYA00241586_ERZ501341 | MGnify/ENA primary metagenome ERZ501341 (study PRJEB25962, sample SAMEA2042985) | human gut metagenome | biome: human gut; feature: human-associated habitat; material: faeces... | reverse complement strand
CCCCTGCCGATTCAGGATTTATTAAAGTGTCGTATCGGGAAGGCCGGCGACATTCTTACCTACATGACGACCGTAGACTAAACATTCGGTCAGGTTTCCGCCGCCCTGATAAACGAACTTCAGTGCGGAAGCGATTTCGCCGACGCTGTAAAGGCGAGGAATCGGTGTACCGTCCCAAGCAAGGACTCGTCTGTCTGCGTCTGCCAGTAAGCCGCCCTTGGTATTCGGACCGCCGGCAACCAACGGCATGGCATAGAACGGACCCTGTTCGATTTTGCCTAATGTAGCGGGTCTGCGGCCGAAGTCTGCGTCTTTCTTGTCATCGCAGAACTTATTGAAGCGAGTGACTTGTTCAACCAAATTGGCGGGGATCATGCGGCCCTTGTTTTCCGGATGCTGTTTGATCTTATTGGCAAGTTCTTCGATGGAGTCTGCCTTGAGGATCAAGCCGGAAGCAATCGGTTTTTCGTTCTTTTCGTCCCAATCGATGAAGCCGTATCCGACGGTGGAAATGCCGAGGCCGACCAGAGGTTTGCTTGTGCGAAGTTTTTCATCAAAGATCATCCAAGACGGAGTTCTCGGATAACTCAGAGAAGAAATATCAAATGTCACAGCAGCTTTATAGAAGAAGTAGCGGCTGGGATTATCTGTAACCTTAGTTTCTGCTTCGTAGCGGTTGCCGTAGTTGTCAACCACGATGGAGTTTGCAGAACCGACAGCCGGTGTGATGGAGCCGATACGCATTCCGTTGTAGCGAGTTTGTGCCGGAACGATGACACGAGCGGCAGATTTACCTACTTTCTGTAAACCGGCACCTGCTGCCATGCCCATGGCAATACCGTCACCTGTGTTAGAAGTCGTACCGTAGAAAGCCCATCCGTCTACACCCGGACCTTCCAAGAAGGCTTGACGCATCGGTTTGTTGTATTCATAACCGCCGGAGCAAAGTACAACAGCTTTCTTGCCGCGGAAATAAACTGGTTTGCCGTTCTGAGTAGCGACGACTCCGACAACTTCACCCTTTGCATTCTTCAGGAGACTGCAGGCAGGTGTCTCATAGTAAACCTTGATATTGTCGCCCTGTTTTTTAACACCTTCTTCAAGGCAGCGCCAGAAAGCCTCACCGGAACTAGTTTCTTCCTTCGGACTATCAACCGATTTCTGGTTGAAGTTCTTCATGCGTTTTTGATAGGTTGCACGATAAGCATTGTATTTGCATTCTTTAGCGCCGGGGAAATTCGGGAAGGAAGCCTTATTGAATCCGGGCTGGCTGCCGCCGATGAAAGCCGGGTCCAAGCTCTGCAGGAATTCAAGGTTTGTCGGAGAGAGGTCTGCCCAGAGCTGAGCCAGACCTTCTGAGTATTCAGGGATTTCGCCTTCTTCTTTCCAGTCGATGTTTTCACCGGAGAACATAGCCTGGGCGTAGTCCTTTAAAGCCTTCGGGTCACCGTCTTTGAACGGGCAGTGGAAAATACCGCCGGACATACGGGTATTGCTGTAGTGATGATTCTGAGGATTCTTTTCCAGGATGATGACTTTTGCACCGTTCTGTGCTGCCACTATACCGGTTGTTGCACCGGCGCCGCCGAAACCGACGATCACAACATCAGCTTCCCCGTCCCACTTGGCGGGAAGGCCGTTCTGCGGAGCGGGAGCTGCCATTACGGGAGCGACTCCGGCGGAAACAGCACCAGCTACTGCGCCCTTAATAAAAGAACGGCGGGATGTTACGACAGATTTGGACATATGTTTATTCTCCTTGATTAGAGGCTGAAGTCCGAAATTGGCTCAACCATCATTGAGAAAAATTCTAGATTTGGCCCTCTTTCCTTACATCGGTCGACTTACTATTGAATTAAGTGGCTCTGGGATTTAAAATTTTTAGTTTCTGCCGGCGTTGATGATATTCAAATCAACGCTCCCCTCCTCTACTTCCCCTCTGAATAACAGTGTTAAAGATTCTTGTAGCTTGTCATCGGCCTTATCGGCTTCCACACGAAGAACCTTATCTTCCGATCGAGGTTGGTGCTCAAAAACGAGCCGATCTACACCTGGGCGGAGTGAGAGATAACGAAGGCGTCAATATTTCTCAAAAGAATCCCAACTACTGCGAGTTGACTGCTCTCTATTGGGCCAGACACAACTTGCCTGAATCCGTCACCGCTGTCGGCCTGACGCATTACCGACGTTACTTCGGGAATAAGAAAACATCGGATCCGCTAAAAGATATCTATTCTCTTTCTGATTGGAGTGAATTTCTGAAAGAAAGTCCTGTGATCCTCCCGCCAAAACGAAACTACTTTATTGAGACTGTTGAGTCTCAGTATGTTCATGCTCACCATCGCGAAGACATAGAAACGCTGAGAGCTGTTCTTGCAGAAAAACATTCGGAATACCTTCCGGCATTCGAGCAGCTGATGAGAGGAACAAAGACACATATCCTGAATATGTTTGTTATGAGAAGAGACCTTTTCAATCAATATTGCGACTGGCTCTTCAACGTTCTCTTCGAGGTCGAGAAGCGTCTGGATATTTCTTCCTATTCCGTCAATGATGCGCGAGTTTTCGGCTTTTTATCCGAACGCCTCTTAGACGTCTGGTTGAACACCAATCACATCGGTTACATTGAGAAACCAGTTGTCCTCACCGAAAAAGTTAACTGGATAAAAAAAGGTTCTTCCTTTATTCTCAGAAAGTTAGGAATAAAGAGATAAGCTTTTTACATTTTCCAACAGCAAAATTATCAAAATTTTTCTGGAGCCTGCTTGCACATGGAATTTTATTTTGCTATAGTTCGCTTCCTCGGTTGCGCCAGTAGCTCAGCTGGATAGAGTACCTGGCTACGAACCAGGGGGTCGTGGGTTCGATTCCTGCCTGGCGCGCCAACACCCTTAAGCCACAAGGCTTACGGAGTGGTTAAAACGGAAACACCTCATCAAACACCACAGTGTTGAATGAGGTTTTTTGTTGTCTTACTTGTGGTTTTCTGCACAGAATTTAATAGCTCTGTCAGCTCGGTCGACAGCTTCTTTGTATCTGACTGCCAGGCCGAGACATCTATTACGTTCCCTATCGGTGTTGGTTTTGGACAATCGTTCAATGTCTGCGAGCTGGCGGCGCATCCGGTCAAGCTCATCACGAGAAGCAGACTCAGCAATACGCAACTCAGATAAAGCAACTGCGTCGCTCGTCTGCTTGACTTTGAATTCCTCAATCGTTCTCTCGAGCGCTGATATTTGAGTACGGGCATTTTTGAGTTCCTCCTTGTTCTGCCCCTGATGGAAGCCGTAGAAGTATGCGGAAACGACCACAAGGAGCGCGCCGATAATCTTTAGTACCATGGCCATTCAATGGACTGCAACCAGTAGTAGAACGTTGTAAATTTTTGGTAGAGATCCCACCTGAACCAGATATAAGTTAGATCCGCTGCCAAACATATTCCAAGGAATGTGAGAAATCTTTTTATGATCCTTTCCGATCTCTCATCAAAGTCCTCTTCACTCATTGTGTCGGGCTTGTAGGCCGCGTTCAGTAAAACGCAAATTGTGAGGTAAGCAAGGAAAAAGAAGCTGATCGTAGCAAAGAAAAATTCTTCTAATGTCCCATACCAAAATGAAGGCAGAACCGGCAGACCCAGCCAAGCGCGGGTATGTACCCATGCGTAGAAAAAACCAACCGTTAGCGCACTCTGGGCGATAAACAGAAGGAACCACCAAAGAGCCATTTGCTGGAAGGTTTTCATTCTGAGATTCACTATTGTCTCCCCCTTAACTACAGGCATAATCAGATCAATAAGTTTTGATATAATTTCGCTCATGGGTAAGCTCCATAAAGATTGTTAAAGGCCGCTCAGTGTTCCCGCACCGAGCGGTTTTAATTTTCAAGAAAAGAATAAATTCAATTCTCTCATCCTTCTATCCCTCAGCCCTTTAGTGACCTTCGGATCTTTCGGGTTGCAATACTTCGGCCACCAGGTCCGGACGTTTTCCCACTCGCCGCGGTTAATCATTCCGAAAAGTCGGTACGTCCGGCACTTCGTTAGGCCGAAGTTGTAGACGAACGACATCAAAGCAATAAACTGATTCTCGTTAATGTCGACATGGATAAGTGTTGCAAGCTCCTCCTGGGTGCGTTGGAGGTCTTTGTCTAAAAGCTCATAGGCCTCGCTCCTAGTAATGACATCTCCTTCACGGACGTTCCGAGCATGGCCGAAACCGATAGTCCAATGCCCGGTCGGACACTTGTAGGCCATTGCCTCAAAGCCCTCTTGTTCTGCCACAAACTCGGCGGCGATCTCAGGTGGGAACAGCATTAAATTTTGTTTTCTCATTTATGCTCCGCCTCCTCGTGCTTCTTATAGAGTTCGTGAATGAGTTTTGTATTGTTCTGAATGGCCTGCTCGTTAGCCCATATTCCCCGTTTGATATCGTCAAATATCACGTTGCGCTCGCAGTAATACCACCCTAGAAGGAAGCCGAAGCAGATTGCGATGGCGATAGCCGCTGACCTGCATAGGCGTATCGCCCATTCATTTAAAAAGACACTCATGATTTAGCTCCTAGCCTATTGTCTAAAAATTTTTTGATGTAATAAGCGATGATCCGGACGCCGAGATAGGCCGCCATAAAGGACAGGCCGACGGCCGCAAGCTCGTTTACGCCGTAACCCTCAAGAATCCAAAAGACGCCGATAGCGGTAACGCCTCCCGAGAGTGCTTCCCAAATGGCCTCAAACGCAGAGAACTCAATGGGCTTCTCTTTGCGCTTTTCTCTCCAGTCGTCGACGTATCGGAGTAACCCAGCGATTAAACCGAGCCCACCAACGCAGGCGATGAGAGTGTTTATAAGGTCTGTATGTTTAATCATGCGGATCCCCTATGGGCTCATAGCTCTCCAGCCTTAGACCGAAGAGGAGCCAAAAGACCGCTTGAAAGACAGCGAAGTGGTAGGCGAATTCATTCTTGCAAGTAAGGGTTCTTGCCAACCCTTCTATCTGCGGACACACTCCTCTGCACATTGAAAGGACTAAACATTTTCTGCACTTTTCCCTTGTGCTCCAAGGCTTGAAGTGTTTGGAAAGATCGACCTTCTCCGGGGACAGAATATCCCCCACGCAGCCTTCTTCCGTGCAATGATCGTGGCAGGAAAGGAAGTCTCCTTTAAGATTGACCGCCGCATTATTTTCCTGATTCATCATGCATTTGACGGCACGCTCGTCGAGTCTCTTTCTTTTGACTAAGGCTTTCAGCAGACGATCGCATTCACCTGTAAGCGCCGGAAACTTATCCCAGCCTTCCCTGGTCAATGCCTTAAAAATGTTCTTCTGCAGCGTGAGCATCTGGTCTTCCGTAAACATCAGCTCAGAGTCCTGCACCCCCACATGTGTCATAACGCCTTCAAAATTCAGATGAATATCTCCGAGTTTGACTTTAAAGAAATCGGCAATGGCATCCACATCGGTGTTAGCGGGAGACAAAACGCAGTTGATTGAGCATGGCAGTTTAGAAAATGCAAGGCGCCACATGTCTACCATCTTCGGATCGTCCAACGGGTCGGCTCCGCGCAAACGGTACCCTTGGCCATCATGTGAGAAGGTCAGGCTTATCCCATAGGTTTCGCAAAAGGCAATCTTCTCTTCGTCGATTAGCGTGCCGTTTGTAATAATGGCAAAGCGAACTTTTGGATAAAGCTTGCGCAGCTCCGGCACTAGCTTTTGCAGTGTCTTCCAATAGACGAAGGGCTCGCCGCCCCAAAGCTCAATGACGCCATGAACTTTAATTCCTGAAGCTCTGAGCTTATCGATAAATGTGGGGACGTCTTTAGGCGAAGACACCCAGCGCTCGTTTTCTCTATCGCTTTGGGCGCAGTACTTACAGCTCATGTTGCACTTTAGACCCAGCTGGATGCGCAAATCCCAAAGGTCTTTACTTTTAGAGTTGGAGTAGCCGGGCTTTCCTTCCTGCTCCTTGAGCATGGCATAGGCTTTTAATCTTTCGTCCCTGGTCAGGTCAACGAGCTTTCCGTCCCCGTCGTAGACCTCATTTAGAACATTGTCATAGACCCAAGTTTCGTTTTTACCCTCGTGGGTTTTGCAGTGTAAGGCGAGCTTCATTGAAATAATTTCTCCATGGCGTGGTAAAGGGCAAATCTTTTCTTTGCGAAGTAGCAATCGATGTCGTGGGTATTGGAGGTGTAGCAGCCGCCTCTGCACTCATCTAAAACTTCGCAGTTTTGACATTCGACGCTGTCGTAGAAACGTCTCGGTGAAAGCTGAGCAACGGCTTTAATCGGTATCACCTTCTTGAAGATGTTTCCCGTGATGTTAGATGCGTCGTAGTTGTGGTGACAGGCGTAGACGTTCCCATGCAGGTCAATGCTCAGCAGTTCGTCTCGTACGCACATGGGCCCGACACGGGACTTCACTTTGTTTCGATGGTAGAGAAGCTGAGAACACTGCCAAGCGGCCCATGGGTCACCGATACGTGCCATCTCAATGACAGTTTCCAAGTGCTTGCAGAAGGCGTCCACGTCCTCTCGTGTCATGTAGTAGTCACTGCGGCACCCGTCATTGGCTCGTAAGAAGTGCACTGCGGCTTTCGGATAGCGACCGTATTTTTCCTGCAAGCTGTAGAAGAGGTCTCTCGCACCCCACATATCTGTTTGATAGTGGTGAATCAGCAAGGAAATCGAAAACTCTCTCAGTCGAAAAATACGGCTTAACTGCTCGTCGGTAAAGTTACCGTCGTGCCAAGAGACCACGGTAAAAATATCCCGATTGGCATTAGCGTACTCGACATAATCGTCAGTCAGGGAGCGTCCGTTTGTCGTAATGGTGGACTGTTCCGGCGTGGTACCCTCATCTTTAAGGGTACCATGCAGAGCTTTGATCCTCTCCCAATAGAGCATCGGCTCTCCACCCCAATAGGCGATCCGCTCTATGCGACTGCCCTTAAGGTAATCAGCCAATTTATGTGCGAATTCAACCGGGTCAGCCTTGTGATCTGCGGGTGACTTCTCATTGGTCTGGAGACAGTACCCGCACTTCATGTTGCAGGCGCTCCCGATCAAGAGGTTGACGTACTTAATCATCAGAGACCACCTGAACCGTAGCCTCGGCCCTGGAGGTGTAAAACCGATGGTAAATCTTGACTCGCATCGCTTCACCGTTCTGCAGCCCTAAGGCACAGGCTCGGAAATGCCCCACTCCGTTTGTGACCGCAACGCGTTTATGAGGTGCGTAACCATCAACGGCCTCTACGATGTAGCCGTCCCATGTCACGTCTGTTGCGACTTCGTGAGTCTTTCCGTCCTTAAGCGTAAGTGTGAAATCAACCCAGCCATCCGGCGCCACCGTCTCGGAAGAAGGAGTAAGACTGTACTCAAGATTCAGCCACTTGGAGGTGGTCCCGGTCATCACGTCGGCGGCTGTCCAAACTTCACCCAGGTCTTCAAGGTTGGTAATTACAGTCGTGTCTTCCGCGGTCGTAATAGAGCGGGCACATTCTGTCAGGGGCGCATTCGGGTCTCTAACCCAAAGATCAAAGGCCCACATCCCGCCCTCATGCCGAACGTATTCTGCTGTATTTCGACAGTCGAAGTAGGTCAATGCTCCCTTGATGATTGCGTGCAGGCGGTTGTCATTCAGCCAGGTGACGAAATGAGCTCCCGGAACCCAAAGTTTTTGGAATTCCGGCACTGTTTTATCGATGATAATCTCCGCAAGAATGCAATAGTCTTCACCATTGATTTGATAAAACCTATTCGCTTTTCCCGTGTAGCCTCTTTCACCAAGTTTCTGAGTTGTGGTCAGCTCTTCAATCGGAGAAGCCGGTGTATCTTCCGGTACCTCAAAAAAGATTTTTTTGTCCAGTACTCGAAAAGCCGCTCTAGTTTCATCTATTGCGATAGAAAAATGATCGTAAGGTAAGGTGCTTGTTACTACGTGTCGTTTATATCCCATGTCTTATCTCCTGGACCTACATTCCGTCATCCCCGCAGTCGCTACTGCTGCCCTGACAATTCGTATAAATCGGATCTTTTAGGTTTGAGCCACCTGGCGGCCCGTCGCAGTTGCTGGTTATCGTGCACTTGCTGCACTTAACTTGACCGCACTGAACTTGAGTGCATTGCACTTGGTAGCAATGAACGTTGTTGCATCTAGAGCACTGGGTGCAATAGGTACAATGCGTGCAGTAAGTGCAATGTCCCGTCTTCCAGTTGAGGTCGTTTTGTAACTGGCTCACCTTTGTCAGATTGGCCCAATAGCCGACGTCGTCTGTAAGTTGACTGACCTTAGTCAAAACGCTTTTCTTCCACAGTCCTATACCGTCAGTCAAATCAGAGAGTTTTGTCGGCAAGCCGCTTTTTCTAGCCACCGGGTGTCCCGTTGTTCCATCGTGAACTACAAGCGTCTTTTTGGTTGTATCGACTGTAATTTCTCGTTCGGCTCCGACAAAGGTCTCATGCTCAGTCGTTGTCCCTCCACGGAGCAAAATTGTTCTGGTTGTCATGAAAGTCTCCCGGGAACAAGGACATATCCATTCCCGAATTTGACAATGGCCTCTCTTTCTGCGATCGGACATACTGTCGGAGTATCCGCAGGCATTGCAATCGATGGAATGAACCAGCCACAATAATCGTGTTCCTCCGAGTACCTGCCTCTGACTCCGTTGTCTGCAAGAATGATTTTGTTCGGATCAAACTTACTGTTAATGCAGGCGCAGAGCTTGTAACTTCTGTGTTTCGTCCTGAACATCACCATCGGGTGATCGTCGGTAACCCGATTCTCTCCGCGACCCTTCATTTGAATTGCTCTTCTAGAGCCTAAGTGCCCATGGCTGACGCCTACTACCTTAACTGGCTTTCCCAACCAATCAATGATTTCGTCTCCGATCAGAATGTTGTGAACATCTATTAGGCCCTTGCTTGTCTCCAATTTTCCTGAGACAAAGCAACTGTCGTCTGTGCAATCGCAGTTGCACTTGGTGCAGTAGCTATAAACTGAGCACTGAATCGTCGTGCAGTTCACCGTCGTACAGTTGATGGTCGTGCAGTTTATGGTCGTACAGTTATGACAGTTGGAGCACTGTTGGCAATATGTACAGTGCGTGCAGTAGGTGCAATGCCCGGTGAGAAAGCCGCTGTCATTTTGCAGCTGGCTGACTTTTGTCAGAGCACCGGACGCCCAAAAGCCTTTGTCGTTTGTAAGCTGAGATAGTTTGGTCAGCTCGTCTGAGCGCCAAACGCTTAAGTCGTCTACCAGCTGAGATAACTTTGTCGGTACCTCGGCCACGCGCGCCAAGAGGGCACCTCCGGGCGTCTCACCATCATGAAGACGAATGGTGTGGAGATCATCGTCAATCGTGATCTCTTTGAGAGCACCGGTGAAGACTGCACTATCTTCACTTGAGCCATGCTTCCATTGGATTACTTTTGCCATTTTGCTTTACCTTTAAGAGCAGTGCGTACAGTGGCCGCAGTGTGTGCAGTAAGTACAGTGTCCTGCGATATAACCTTTGTCGTTTTGAAGCTGACTGAGCTTGGTTAACTCGGCCTGCTTGAGATATTGGACATCCGGTGTTAGCTGAGAAAGTTTTGTCAGGTTTCCGCTTGATCGGTAGACGTCGTTTTCCAACTGGTTTGTATTGGTAGGAACGTCCGACTCCTTTGCCAACTCGTGGCCGCCGGGTGTCGCACCATCGTGGACTCGGATTCGATTGTTCGTTGTATTTACAGTGATCTCCCGATCATGGCCGACAAAAAGCTCATGCTCTACAACCGTTCCTCCGCGAAACTGAATAACCCTCAGAGGCATTAGCTCAGTCCTCCCAAGTCAACGGTGTCAGGCATCGTGCCTGTCGCTCCGGTTAAACCTCGCGGGATTTTTAAAAGGAAACTCGGTGCTTCGTCCGTTCCGGTTTTTTCAACGGAAGGCTCTGAGTTCGCATCCAACATCTGTATCGAGATAGAGATTTCAGGTGTTGTTCCGGTATCTCCTTTGCTTCCCGTATCACCTTTAGGAATTCCGAAAGTAAAGACCGGCGCCTCAGCTGTACCTGTCTTAGTAACTGTGGCTGGTGCTCCTTCGGATAACGACGTAGCTTCGACGGAAATTTCCGGAGTCGGTCCCGTATCTCCCTTCGGCCCGACTAGTTCTCCCATGTTTTCCCAATGGGCTTCTTCTGTATCTGTCGCTGAAACCCACGTATAGAGATTCATTCCGGCTAAGACAAGCTGACCAACAGTTCCCTCAGCAGGGAGACTTTCTGCATTCACTACCACAGCATCAGGTTGAATGCCGTCCCCTTTATCACCCTTTTCGCCTTTAAAACTTCCTTGTTTCGGCGACAGAGTTGCCGTAGTTTCAGTAACGGCCGTAATCCCGAAGTAATCCCCTATCCGATTTACAACGTGGTCTCCGACCTTAATGTTGACAGATGGAGATATGGCTTCTTTGGACATCGTCATTCCGGAAGAAGCCTCGGCCATGTATCGGAAAGAGAAGCCAGCTTCGGCATTGGACTGAAGAACCGTCTGCTTGATGGACTCCAAGCTCATTGCAACCGAGGCCGCACTTGCCACGGTCTCTAAATTTTCCGCAACAGTTTGAATTGCCTCAGCCTTAGGGCTAAGCGCGGTGATATCGTCGGTAGCTTGTGCGACTTTTTTAATGTTGCTGGGTTCAGAGGATAAGTCCGCTGCTACAGTCTTTACATCATCCAGGTTTGCGTTTACAGCCTTAACCTTTTCAATATTGTCTCCAACCGGGTGAATACAGTCATCAATATGGTCGGCAACTTTCTTGATGTACCCGTCTTCAACTTTGGTCTCACCGTCAATATCCGTATCTGTAATTGATCCAAGGTCAAGTGTTTCTGTCTCAAACCCTCTTAGGTCGGAACCAACACGATGGATATCATCAATGTGCTGTCGATTGATTTGCAAATCGGGAAGATGCGGAACTAAAGCATCCACCTCTGCTCCGATGACCTCGTTGCGGGCGAGAATAACTTCCGCTCGAGCAACAGCAGCGTCGATGGCTGCTTTATGAATATCGATTTGAGCTTTAGTCTCTTGGATTTCCTGCCATGTAGATGAGACGTATAAGCCTGTGGAGACGACTTCGTTGTAGATTGTCTCGGCTCTCTGTGCGTAGTCGGCCGCTTTTTCCGCCACATCCAAGAGGTCAGTCATCACCTCTTGAGGGGTTTTCTCAGAAGTGGAGGGTACGACAAGACATCTCCCTAGCAAGTAGGCGAGTTGTTGCACAAGTGCTGTCAGTTTGTCATGGACCTTGTTTAAAACTTCCGGCAGAAAACGATCGTGATTAGTTATCGACGTTCCTTGCAGAATAGGAATAGAGGATTGAATGACAAAGACTGTTCCGTTTTTAGGAGCCTCGGAAAATACAACCACGCCTCCGGGATTATTCTCTTGGTCAGCGTTCAGAGTAACAGCATAAGCGTCTCGGCTTACCTGCTCCTCTGAAAGGCTGTCCACGCTGTCCGAGCGAAAAACGGCAATATCGGTCTGGGCGTTAAATACTTTGAAAGTGAAAGGAAATTCAGTACTTACACCATTTCCTTTCAGGATGCTTGTAGCCCTTAGTTCCTTTGAGATTGTCACACTATAACTCCGAAGTTTCAGCTATTGTCAGGCAGAAACTCTTCGTTATGTAGACAGCTCTAATAGCTTGAATATCCAAGAAAAACAGCCAATGGATTTTCTGTTTTTCCTTCTTCCATCGCTTTCTTTCCGCTGATTGCTCGGTTGATCGGAACCACCGGAATCGGAATAGGCGACCACTCCCCGAGGACGGTGATGGCTGCCTTCAAAGTATTTTCGTCCCACTCGTCTTTTGAAGCGGCTTGTCCAAGACGGACTAAATCAGCAATCTTTCGAGTGCCTCCCGTACCACTGTAACTCCGAGGCGCCTCGCCCTCTGAGAGTGCTTGACCAAGCTCAGCCACTTCCCGAAGGCCTACGAGAAGGCCAAGGTTAAAGTTAACTACACTGCCGCCGGCCTTGATAGAAGTCTTTTTCAGCCAATCGTCATCGTCGTCACCGCTTACCGCGGCTTTAAGTCCTTCTCGTACGAAGGTCTCGATGATCGGTTGGAAGGCTAAAAGAGTGAGCAGATTAAGCGCTCGCTTCATGCCTTTCTGAGTGTGGCCGGTAACCATAGCTATGTTTAAAGCCGTGTTGAAGAACGTGTAGAAAACCGTGAAAAGTTTTGCCCACTCTCCGCCGCGCTCTATGCCGGATAAGTCTTGCGTACGACCGCCGCCCTGAGCATCCGTGACAGTTCTGTCAGCAATGGCAACGGCTCTGGCCTCTGTATTGCCTTCTGCGAGCGCCTTATTGTATGCGCCTAACCAAGTGGGAACATCCACGAGTGCCTGCATAAATACAATTGGCATATAAGCACTTCGCATAAACTTATCTTTGAGCGCCCCGTTTGTCCCATTCACAAGGGCTTGAATTTCGGTAAGCTCACGAAACCGAGTTCTGCTTCTGTCGGCCATTGCTTGACTCTTGCCGCATACTTCCTTCCACTTACCATAGGGATTGAGCATGAATTCGCCGATCCCCTTTGCGGACCACTGCGGCCCTAAGATCGTCACGGTTTGAAGCATTCCGATTGGCTGGATCAACGCTGTTACGACGTTAAATCCAATACCAACAAGAGATACGTTCGCCCTAAGAAGTGCGGCTATTTCGTCCCAGTTCGATTTTTGAGCTGATGTACCGGTTGCAATATCTTCAATCCATTTTCGGATTGCTCCTTCTGCCTCTACACCCCAATAGTCTCGGATAGTCTCTCTGAGTTTCTTTTGCCTGAAGATTTTATTGGTATCTGCCAGCCACTCCTGCCAGCAGAGCTCATGGATTTCCGCATCAAGCCCTTCAAACGCAGCTCTTAAAGTTAGCGTGAGAGGACGATCGTAGACGTGTGCCAAGCGCTTTTCTAAAAAGCCTCTTCTCGCCGTTCGGCTTGAGTGAGCACCGTCCATAAGCTCTTTGGCGGCCCGCATATCATCCTGATCCTGAGCTTGGAAGGACGCCTTTTTATCGTACTGAATCGGATAGTAACCGCCTTTTAGCGTAACCTCCTGACCGTCTGCCAAAGTAACAGTTAAAGCCTGCGGCTCTATTCTTACCGGAACTCTTCCGTAGACTCTACGTTCCTTCTCAGCAATCTGCGGCCAAAGTTCATTAAAGACATCCCAAACTTTCTGCACAGAAGCAAGTTCTTCTGCGCTTAGTGCCTCCCCTATTAGAGAGAAAATCTGCTCCTTGGCCCATGTTTTTCCACCTGACCATGGAGCACTCTGCGAGCCGTCAATAAGCCTCTGTAAGTTTTCTTTATTGCCTGCGTTTAGAGCGATTGCCCTTACCTGTTCCTGAGTGAGGTAGGCATCTACCGACTTAAAGTGCTGTTTCACTCTGTCTTTTCTTGTTGTTCGAAGAGAACGTGTTGCAGAAAAAAGTTTTTCAGCATATTCGTTTTTCAACTGTACTTCTTTAGTCCCGCAGGAATCCGCTCTGGAGACAACGTAGTCAAAAAATTTCCCGAACCTCGTTCCTTCCATCGCCGCAAGAAGGGACGGAATTCTCGCGTGTGCCAATCCGATACGTTCCAGCTGTTCTTTAAAGCGAACCAAGGCTCCGGTCTCTTCCATTTTTCTGGAAGCCTTTCTGCCGCGAGACTGCGCCTGTTGAACGATCGCTCCTGTTAGCTCATCTACAACGGTACTGAGTTCGCGCGCCTGCTCTCCGTCTAAAATCTGCTGCTCTTTTCGTCCTGCCCGGTAAAGGTCTCTGACTGCCAGAGCTGCCTCCTTTTGAAGCGCTCTTGTCATCTCCTCAAAAGGTTTTTTGTTAGCCGCGTACAGCATGCGATGGTTAATCAACCTTTGCTCAAGACTGGGATCGATCGGAGGTACCGTTTTCTCTTGGTTAAAGAGGGACTCCAAAAACTCTCGCAGGCTCAGCTGATGTCCTTCTCCGAGTTGGCGCGAGGTTGTAATTCCCATGTTCTCAAGAAGACGCTGGATCGTAACGAGGTAATCGGTAGAAAGACCTTCAATCTGATTTTTACCGACGAGCTTCTTAAAGAATTTGACATCTTTCTTCCAAGCCTCGACAGCCTTTTTCGCCTCTATCGCAAGGCAGGTTTGGTAGAGTTCCTGCCGCTTAGCACGAATAGCGCCTTTGATGTCTCCCTGCTTTAGCAAACGCCGGGCCTCTTTAGCACGAAGGCCCCCTGCCGTTCTGAATTTTTTCGGGTCAATATCCTTCACTCTTAGGCTGAGGATTTCCTGCTCTGCCATCTTCTCGAAAATATCGAGATCGAGTCTCCCCGGCGCGGCTTTCTCCATAGCAGAAATCTCTGTTGCTAGAAGCCGCTTTAAACTTGGATTGAAAATTGCCTCATCCGCTGTTCTCTGGATTTCCTTTTCAGTTGCAAGCTCGGCGTGCTCTGCATACATCCTATCCTGAGTAGCCGCTTGTACGGCCTCCTCCAACGTAGGAGCGTTCAATAAAGCGTCAGCCATTTCCGCCAAGCATTGGTACCCGTAGCTCTGAGCAATCTGCTCTCCGAATTGTTGATCCGCATCAGTTCCGACAAGGCCTTGGTCTGCAAGACGCTTGATTCCTGCATCGTCTACGCCCACTCCCTTTAATTCGCTTGGCGTAAGTTTGACGGCTATATCTTTGCCGTTTTCATGCTTGCCGTTCTTTAAAAAATCCCACACTTCATAGATAGGTGTTTTAGATAAATCGGAACGAATCTCCGACTCAATCCGCTTACGCTCGCCTTCGGATTTTTTACGAAGTGCATCAAGCGTTTTTCCTCGGAGGTTTGCGATATAGGCCATATCACGCATGCCGCGGGCACGCATGTATTCAATCGCCTCTGCGTCTGTCTCACGATACTGTTCAACATAGTTCAGCCATGCTTCTTCGGTAAAACCCGATTCGGCGAAGCTATTAAACATTTTGAACATGCTTCTGCGGTAGCGGGCTTCTTGCACTTGCTCAGTGGAAATGAACAACTGGTCGAAAAGTGCTCGTACATCGTCACTCATCTGAACACCCGGGATATTAGACACCACGGTATAGATTGAACGCAGCCACTGTGCGAACCGACGGAAGACTGAGCGAAGCCCTTTTGTCGGAGCATTGCCTTCAAAGAGATAGGCCTCAAAATGCCGTGCAAATTTTTCGTGCATCGGGCGACGCTCTTCAAAGGAAAGTTTTTCCCACGAAGTAAGTGAATCAACTCCCAGCCATTTGAGTGTTGCAAGGGTTCGATCTAAAACTCGTTTTTCACTGGCGGAAAGCTCGCCTTTAGTCTGAAGCTTCTTACTGACATCAATCAGCATGTCCAAATAGAAATGACCGCTTTCGTGCAGGAGTGTGGACTGGTCTGCGCTGAACCATCGGACGATCGTCTTAGAGTCCGGGAAGTAGTCACCCATATTGCCCTGTGATAGACTGTCCTCGTTGTTCAGCGCGGAAGGAGACGCCTTCCCATAATCGGCAGAGCGGCTCACAAGAATCTCTGTTGGCTGGGCCGCCTTCACTTGTGGTTTTAGAGCATCTTTATCCTTTCGTGGTATCATATCGGCATAGGACGAAGAGTCGATTGCCTTTTCTAGGTGATTATCGTAGTCGTGTACCGTCCCTGTGGACGAGCTCGTTAAACTAGTGAGAGGGAGGTTCCTCACAGCGGCGTACTCTCCGTCCTTATTATTTTTCTCGGCCAAAAATCTATTTTTCTTCAGCCAAGCTCTGTACTGACCTTCTGTTCCTGTGAAGGCGGTCGCCAAACCCAATCTTAGTTTTTCTCCTTTTCGATTCGCATTGTAAGTTACAAGGAAAACTGCAGACAGCCACTTTCCGTTTGGTAGCTTTTTGCTCATCCAAACTCTGTCCCCCCATCTACCGCTTCCTATAAATTCAGCTTCCATGGGCAGATTCATTACTTCTACCCATTCCTGAGTTGAAAGCTGGTGCTTTTTAGCATGGTTCCCTCTATCTTTATCCATTTGGATTTCCGTGCTTGCTACAGGAACTTTGAAGTTCTTTTCAATGAATTCTCCAACCCCTTGCGCCAAGTTGATCTTTTTAACGAACCTTGCCTTAACGGAATCCTTCAAGAACTCCCCAAAAGTCTTATCGTAGATCGGAGAAGGCATATGCAAAGAATCACCTTGCACCTGAGCGCTTCCGCCGAGAACTCTCTTTAAACCATGCTCAGCCCAAACCGCCTCAGGTAATGTGCCTAGGTCTCGTGCAAGATTGTTGACGAGCGTACTTAAAACGGTAGTAATCGCTCCCTGCTCGGCTTTCGTAGCACCTGAGTTCTCCATAAGAGAAGCAATATCTTTTCCAACTCGCTTAGAGGATTCTCTAAATTCCGAGTCGTCCCTCTTCAATGCAGTTTCAGCTTCCGCTGCGGCAAGCTCAGTGATCTCCTCCTGTACCTCACGCGCCTGATGTAAAGACATCTGTCCTTCCACTCGGACAAGTTCCGCCAAAGATTGGTTCAAATCTGAAGTTGCCACTTTTGTCGTGAACTCTCCCACTGGGATTGCAATCTCAGACCCTTCCTGAACGGCCTTCGTAATCTCTTCAGCTCGGTCGGGAAGCAACTCAATTAACCGAGTGTCTAAACCTTCCTGATGCAAAGATTGTCCGTCAATGAGCACGTTTCGTTTATCAGGCGCAGCATCTTCGGCCACGGCCTCAATATATTCAGACGCTGTCTGAGGGTCGCGAGCGATAAGCTTAGAAGCCTGCGCAAACTCTCCCAGTCTCTTAAATGCTTCGGCGTTAGCCTCTGCCATGGCCCGCTCTACTGAAGCACCTTTAAGGCGTTTTGCTCCCGCAGACAATACTTCAATTGGAGCTGTAAAACCTTCTCCGGCAAATTCTGCCACCACGTCACCCCAATTCGTGATTTCACCTTTGGCGAGCAACTGTCCGCTTGCCTCACCCGCTGAACCCATTGCTCCTTGGATCGGAGTCTGCACTGCCATATTTGCCATCTCCTTAGCAAAAGGAGAGGAGATTCTGCTTTTAACAAAAGCGGGCAAAGCAAGCTTTCCCGCAAGCCCTGCACTTAATCCGTCGAAAAGAGCAACTCCGGCGGCATGACGTTCGGACTCTCCTTCTACGTTCTCATACAAACCTCTAAGCTTCGGGTCTGTCA
>ENA-OOXF01001231-OOXF01001231.1-human-gut-metagenome-genome-assembly--contig:-NODE-1231-length-17222-cov-3.753597_pt1 | contig 17222 bp, 14 predicted proteins | sample MGYA00241586_ERZ501341 | MGnify/ENA primary metagenome ERZ501341 (study PRJEB25962, sample SAMEA2042985) | human gut metagenome | biome: human gut; feature: human-associated habitat; material: faeces... | reverse complement strand
AACTCCTGAAAATAAGAAATCATTGTATTCTGTAAACCTGGGTTAGTCACATAATCATCCCTAAAGAACTCATCGTATGTTCCAAATGCTTCTCTTGGTATTACATATTCAAGCTTGTCACCATCTGTAAGTCTTATATTCTTATATCCATTACGATACATATGGCATAACTCCATAGCAAACGCATCATTATTCTCAACACCAACTGATACCTCGTAACCGCTGAGCTTAAGCTTTTTCTCAATAAGTGAAGAATTCTTAGGATTAAAAAGAACAAATAAATCACTGTCTACCATATATGGGTACGATGTTGTACTTGAATATACAACCCATAAATGTTCCTCTTTTCTTAATTTATCAGCTATAACCTTTGCATATATCTCTTCAATTCTTCCAAAATATGCTAAATCGTTAGTATTGCCCATCTCCTTGGCTCTTTTCTTTAAAGATGGCAGTACAACAGCCATAACCTCTACTGCATCAGCTAAAGAAAGCTTCTCCATCATATCTACGCCGTAGTCTTCATCTTTGCTGATATGTCTTATTACGTCCTGTATTTTTGTCTGATTCATAATATATATACCCTTTCCGAATTGCATCATATGTATAATAGTAACATATTTGTGTACAATTATCAATTCAACTTTATTTAATGATTCAACTCACAAAATCTTTACTCTGTTTTATTTAATTCAGCTGCCCTGATATAACTGCACGAATTATGTAATATACCGCATCTGCAAATTGCACTGCCACATTACAGCTTCACAACTGCCATTAATTAAAGAACTCCTGCCAGTCAGTTATATTCTTATCTGTAAGACATAACATTGCCATTATTCTTGCCTGCCAGCTTGTCATTGTCTGTGCTGTGATGACATTTAAACCATCAGCCGCATAGTCATATTCACTGCCAGAATTATTAACAACAATTACCTTAATATAACCTGATACATCTTTTACAAGCTGTGTCATTGCTGGCGACAGACTTCCGTCAGCAGTATCGCTGACTACTACTACAGACTCATATGAAGCCATTATTTTCTGTGCTGTATACACATCATTGCCTATATAATCATTAACCATACCGACATAGCCCATATCCTTAATCCCTGTCACGTCAAAATGATGTTTTGCACTATCATTAACCTTATTCGCTTTATTATCAACAATATCAGCTATTTCTGTCTTATAATTGTTATTATCTTCCTCAACAACATATGTACTCTTATCTGTATCTATTGTATAAGTAAGAAAATATCTGATCTGGTCTGCAAATCTTTTCCTCGCCGATACGATAACTATATCCGCATCACCACTACATATTTCCTGGACTTTAGAAGCCAATGATATTAAATCCTTTGTTTCATCAAAATCTTTATTTTCCTGAATTAATTCAATATCTATTTTATCCTCATAATCTGCTGTATTAACAAGCTCGCTCACACTTCCATATGTCCCAACAATACAAACCTTTCGCTTACCACTGGTCTGGTTATTACCATTACTATTGTCGCTGCCATTAACAATACTTCCGGCATCAGAGCTGTTATCTTTCATACCGCCCGCATTATTTCCACTATTATCTGTTATCTTATCAGTATTATCGCTAACCGTACCATTCTCATTATCTGCCTGGCTCATATATTCAACCGGGTTAGACACAAAGCCACAGCCTGCAAGTGAAGTTACACCAAGCATAACAGCTGCCGCTATTGACACTGCATTTTTTAACTTCAATTTATTCTTTAGATTAATAAGCTTATCACCTATATTCAATAATCTCATATATTCTCCTTTTTGCCCTGATTATCAAATATATTATTCAGGACATATTAAGCATTTTAACATAATCCCCCTGATTATAAAAGTCCCCCAAAAGCTTTTAAGGCACATTCGCCTTACTTAGCTTCTGGAGGACTATAATATTACTTATAAAATGTATTATATAAACATTATATCACTCTGCATAATTATACTATTTGCATTAATTCAATTAACCTCTGTTATCAATTGTAGCAATATCTACTATTGAAAGTTCCTGATTATTAAATGCATGCTCAAGACTTGAGATAAGTGCGTGAGCTGTATCAAGACTTGTAAGGCAGTGAACGCCTGTCTCGATAGCATATCTTCTTATAAGGAAACCATCCTTTGCTCTCTCAATACCATTTTCTGGTGTATCAATAACAAGATCAATCTTATGCTCTAATATAAGGTCAAGGAGTGTTGGAGCTTCCTGTCCAATCTTATTAACCTGAATAGCGTGTACGCCATTTTCTTTAAGAACCTTAGCTGTACCTCTTGAAGCATATATCTTGTATCCAAGTGCTTCAAATCTCTGTGCTATATCAATACCGTCCTGCTTATCCTTATCTGCAAGAGTCATAATAATCTGCTTATGCTTTGGAAGTCTTATTCCAGCTCCCTCAAATGCCTTGTAAAGTGCTTCATCAAAGCTCTTAGATATACCAAGGCACTCACCTGTAGACTTCATTTCTGGTCCAAGGCTTATATCAGCACCTCTGATCTTCTCGAACGAGAATACTGGCATCTTGATTGCATAGTAATCAGCAGCCTTCTGAAGACCTGGCTCATAACCTAAATCTCTTATCTTAGCTCCTGTAATAACCTTAGTTGCAAGCTTAACAATAGGAATACCAGTAACCTTGCTGATATATGGTACTGTACGGCTTGAACGTGGATTTACTTCAATTACATATACCTGATCGTTGTATACAATAAACTGGATATTAATCATACCCTTTACATGAAGTGCTCTCGCAAGTCTTCCTGTGTAATCAGCAATCATTTCAGTTATCTTTGGAGAGATTGACTTAGCTGGATATACTGAAATACTATCTCCAGAATGAATACCAGCTCTTTCAATGTGTTCCATAATACCAGGAATAAGAATATCTTCGCCATCGCATACGGCATCCACTTCAATTTCCTTACCCATAAGGTACTTATCTACAAGGATTGGATGATCCTGTGTGATTGTGTTGATGATGCCGATAAACTCTTCGATTTCATCATCATTCCATGCAATCTTCATGCCCTGTCCACCAAGCACGTATGAAGGACGGACAAGTACAGGGTAACCGATCTCGTTTGCTACCTTCTTTGCCTCCTCAGCTGTAAATACTGTACCACCTGCTGCTCTTGGGATACCTGTCTTCTGAAGAATCTCGTCGAAGAGCTCTCTGTCCTCGGCTGCGTCTACATCCTCAGCCTTTGTTCCAAGTATCTTGACACCCATCTTCATAAGTGCCTCTGTAAGCTTGATGGCGGTCTGTCCACCGAACTGTACAACAGCTCCGTCAGGCTTTTCAATATTAACGATGCTCTCAACATCCTCTGCTGTGAGTGGCTCAAAATAGAGCTTGTCAGCAATATCAAAGTCAGTTGAAACGGTCTCAGGGTTGTTGTTTACGATGATTGTCTCCCAGCCTTCCTTGGCAAACGCCCATGTACAGTGAACTGAACAGTAATCAAACTCAACACCCTGTCCGATACGGATAGGTCCTGAACCAAGTACAAGCACCTTTTTCTGCGGATTTGTCTCTGCCGCCTCATTCTCGCTACCGAATACTGAGTAGTAGTATGGTGTCTCTGCTTCAAACTCTGCGGCACAGGTATCAACCATCTTGTAGGCTGCCACAATGCCGTTGTCATAACGCATCTTCTTGATATCAGCCTCATCAATATCTGTAAGCTGTGAGATAACATTGTCAGGGAACTCGATACGCTTTGCCTCTTTTAACAGGTCAACTGTAAGCTCCTCTGTCTTTAAACGGTTCTCCATCTCAACAAGTATTGCGATTTTATCGATAAACCAAAGATCTATCTTAGTAATCTCGTGAATATGCTCGTATTTAACTCCACGGCGGAGTGCCTCTGCGATAACCCAGATACGTCTGTCATCAACAACTGCAAGCTGTTTCTCAAGCTCATCATCTGTAAGACCTGTAAAGTCATAAGACATAAGTGAATCAACATGCTGCTCGAGAGATCTGATAGCCTTCATAAGGGCACCCTCGAAGTTGTTGCAGATACTCATTACCTCTCCGGTAGCCTTCATCTGAGTGGTAAGTGTACGCTTTGCTGTGAGGAACTTGTCGAACGGAAGTCTTGGGATCTTGACTACACAGTAATCAAGCATTGGCTCAAAGCTTGCGTATGTCTTCTGTGTGATAGCGTTCTTGATCTCATCGAGGTGATAGCCGAGTGCAATCTTGGCTGTAACCTTGGCGATAGGATATCCTGTAGCCTTTGATGCGAGTGCTGATGAACGTGAAACTCGTGGGTTTACCTCGATAACACAGTACTCGAATGAGTCAGGATTGAGGGCATACTGTACGTTACAGCCTCCTGTAATCTGAAGCTCGTTGATGATATTGAGCGCTGATGTACGAAGCATCTGATACTCTTTATCTCCAAGTGTCTGCGAAGGTGCTACTACGATTGAATCTCCTGTATGCACACCGACCGGGTCGATATTTTCCATGTTACATACTGTGATGCAGTTGCCGTTGGCATCACGCATTACCTCGTACTCGATTTCCTTCCAGCCTGCGATACATCTCTCTACAAGAACCTCTCCGACACGTGACAGGCGAAGTCCATTTGAAAGTATATCTATAAGCTCCTGCTCATCGTGAGCAATTCCACCGCCGGAGCCGCCGAGTGTAAATGCAGGACGAAGAACTACAGGGTAACCAATCTTGTTGGTAAATGCAATACCGTCCTCGATATTCTTTACAACCTGTGAAGCCGCGATCGGTTCACCGATTTTCTCCATGGTATCCTTGAAGGCCTGACGGTCCTCAGCCTTGAAGATGGTCTCTGCTGTTGTTCCGATAAGCTTTACTCCCTGCTCATCAAGGAAGCCGCACTCAGCGAGCTCCATGCCGAGATTGAGTCCTGCCTGTCCACCGAGTGTAGGAAGGATGCTGTCAGGCTTTTCTTTTATGATAATCTCTTTTAATGACTCAAGAGTAAGTGGCTCGATATATACCTGATCCGCAATCTGCTTATCAGTCATGATAGTTGCCGGGTTTGAGTTTACCAGACATACCTCAATGCCCTCCTCTTTTAAGGAACGGCAGGCCTGTGTTCCTGCATAGTCAAACTCTGCGGCCTGTCCGATTACGATTGGACCGGAACCGATAACTAATACTTTTTTAATATCATTATTTCTTGGCATTACTGGTTACCTCCCATCATGTTAATAAAGCGGTCAAAAAGATATGCTGAATCCTGTGGTCCAGGGCATGCCTCCGGATGGAACTGAACTGTGAAGATATTCTTGTTCACATACTTAAGTCCCTCATTAGTGCCATCGTTGACATTTATAAATGCAGGCTCAGCTACATTAGGGTCAAGTTTATCTGTGTCCACCACATATCCATGGTTCTGGGAAGAAATATAAACACGGCCTGTTGCAAGATCCTTAACCGGATGGTTTCCACCTCTGTGTCCGTACTTCATCTTGTGTGTATCTGCGCCTGTTGCAAGTGCCATGAGCTGATGTCCGAGGCAGATTGCAAAAATCGGCACATTGCTGTCATAAAGCTTCTTTATTTCCTTTATAATATCTACACACTCCTTTGGATCTCCAGGTCCGTTTGAGAGCATGATTCCGTCAGGATTGTCACCAAGTATCTCTTCAGCGGTTGTGTGTGCAGGGTAAATTGTAACTTCACAGCCTCTTTCATTGAGTGATTTGGCGATGTTGTTTTTGGCACCGAAATCCATGAGGGCAACCCTCTTTCCTTGGCCCTTTAAAACCTTTTTCTCAGTGCATGTGACCTTGTCAACCACATTGCCTGTAGTATATGCCTTGAGCTTTGGAATAATCTCATCGAGATTGTAATTCTCATTTGTGGTAATCATTCCGTTCATAGTACCCTTTTCCCTGAGAATCTTTGTAAGCGCACGTGTATCAATGCCGGCCACTCCCGGAATATCGTTTTTCTCGAGGAAATCCTGTATAGTACCCTCGCAGCGGAAATTACTTGGCATACGCGACAGCTCTCTTACTATATATCCATCCGGCCATGGTCTTTCTGACTCCATATCCGGTGTGATTCCATAATTTCCGATAAGTGGATAAGTCATTACAACAGCCTGTCCTGCATAGGAAGGATCTGTAAGTACCTCCAGATATCCTGTCATTGATGTGTTAAATACTATCTCACTAATGACTTCCCTTGTTGAACCAATGCTGGTTCCGGTAAATACATTACCATCTTCAAGAATTAAAAATGCTTTCATCTTTACCCTGCCCTTTCGTGTTATACTTTGTAACCATAAGCTTCTTAGCTGCAACTAACCTTACGTCTGCGCAAAAAAAAAGAGGGCGTCTCTTTTTTCTTATAAAGTGTAGTTGCATAGTATATCTGCTTAAATTGTAAAAAGTGTATCATAATACAGCCGATTTTTCAACTGTTTTTTGTTACATAAATATGCATATTTATGTATACAATATTAGTTACTGTTCACACCAAAGTATGACCGGCAACTATTGCAGCCCATTAAAACTGCATCTGAACGTTACGGAGTAAGTCCCGCGCATACCGCATATATCACGCCTGAGAAAAATACAAGACATGTAAAGCCAACTGAAATTGCAATAAAAGTCTTATCAGCTATATGTCGCGGTGTATACTCCAGCTGATATATGCTTTTTGCTGTCATAGGAACGTACATATCGCCTTGTCCATTGCAAAAGCCTCCCTCATATGCACTCTTAAAGCCCACACGACTGAAGTAGTCTGCCGTGTATGCCGGCATTGCATTTACAGACACCTGCATGAGCTTAAGCTGCATGCGCGCATATATCCTGACTCTCTCCAGAAGCTTTTTGCCAATTCCACGTCTTAAATACTGCGGATGCACATACAGCATGGTGATATGCCCCTCGTTTGTCATGCCACACACTCCGCACAGCACATTGCTATCAAACGCACCAAATACTACAAGAACACCGGTCCTTTCCTCGTCCGTCAGCCTGTCTGCATCCATATATTCATCAAAATACCGATGGCAGTCCTGTGTCCGGAAACTGCCTCTGATTGCGATATTGTATATACTTACCGCAAAGGCACATGCCCCTTTTATCTCTTCATTTGTAAGTTTTCTTATTTTCATCAGATAGTCTCCTCCACTATTCTGTCTCTAAGCCCGCTATAGCGTCTCTGCTGTGAGTTGTTTTGTATCATCTCGTAAAATGTCTGTTCGTCACCCACTATAGTAACACATTTCTTTGCTCTTGTAACCGCCGTATAGAGCAAATTTCTGTTCATAAGCATTCTCGGGCCGCTCAAAAGAGGTATAACGACCGCCGGATACTCACTTCCCTGCGACTTGTGTATAGTGACCGCGTATGCAAGTTCAAGCTCCTCCAAAAGCTTAAACGGATACTCCACCTTTCGACCCTCGTCAAAGGATATGGTCATGGTCTCGGCAAAATCGTTGATTTCCTCAATGATACCTGTATCTCCATTGAAGATTCCCATGCCCTTATCCACACAGAGTCCGAATTTTGTCCTGATTTCCCACTCTATCTGATAGTTGTTCTTTATCTGCATCACCTTGTCGCCCTCGCGGAAAATCGTGCCCCTGTATTCTTTTTCGCGCTTGCTCTTGTCTGCCGGATTCATATACGCCTGCAATATACCGTTTAGACGTTCCACTCCGAGAAGCCCCTTTCTCATAGGCGTAAGCACCTGTATATCATACTCTGTAGCATTTACAAACTTAGGAAGCTTCTGCTTTATTAGCTGTAATGTAACATTTATTATCTTGTCGGCATCATATCTCTTTAGAAAAAAGAAATCCATGCTCTTATTATCTAACGATACCTCTTCTCCATTATTTATCTTGTGGGCGTTTACTATAATATCGCTCGTGCTCGCCTGACGAAAAATCTTTGTAAGCTTTACCGTGTGGAAGGCACCTGAATCAATAATATCCTTTAGCACGCTGCCCGGTCCCACGCTCGGAAGCTGGTTCACATCTCCTACAAGAATGAGTCTCGTACCTGCCACAACCGCCTTTAGCAATGAGTACATGAGTGATATATCAACCATCGACATCTCATCTATGATGATTACATCCGTCTCGAGCGGATTCCTTTCATTTCTCTCAAAGCCAGCTGCGCTTCCTGTGTCCATGCCGCCGTTTAACTCAAGCATACGGTGGATTGTGCGCGCCTCGTAGCCTGTCGTCTCACTCATGCGTTTTGCCGCCCGGCCTGTCGGTGCAGCCAGAAAAATATCCATGCCCTCCAGCTCAAAATACTTGATAATAGTATTGATAGTGGTGGTTTTTCCTGTTCCGGGTCCTCCGGTAATGACTAAAAGGCCATTTCTGACTGCTTCCTTCACCGCCTCAGCCTGGTGCTCGTCGAGCTCCATCTCTGTCTTTTTCTCTATATTTCTAATTGCAGCCTCTATCTCGATATCCGGCACATCATACGTCACATCAAGCTGCTTTAGCATGGCTGCCGTGTTTGCCTCCATATAATAAAAGGTATTAGCATAAATCTGGGTTATATCATCCTTTAGCTGCATGACAATCTTCCTGTCCATGGCCAGATTCATGTAATGTGCCTCAACCTGCGAGCTTTCCACTCCGAGCAGATATACAGCACGCCTCGTAAGCTCCTCCATCGGCAGATATGTGTGTCCGTCCATGGCAGCCTGCTGCAAAACATACTGTATACCGCTTTTTATTCTAAAATCAGAATCAGTCTTGATGCCAACCCGCGCCGCTATCTCATCTGCAGTTTTAAAACCAACTCCGTCGATATCATCCGCCATGCGGTACGGATTTTCCTTGAGCACGCTGTATATCTCTCCGCCATACTTATTATATATCTTCACAGCCAGATTCATATTGATGCCGTACTGCTGCAAAAAAATCATGGCTTCCCTTAAGTCTCTTTTTGCATTGACCTGGTCCGCAATCTCCATAGCCTTTCTCTGGCTGATGCCCTTTACCTCAGCAAGCCTCTCCGGCTCTTCCTCTATGATGCGGAAGGTATCCTTCTTGAATCGCCTGACAATACGTGCTGCGAGTGCAAGTCCTATACCATGTATGGCTCCTGAGCCCAGATACCTCTCAATAGCCATCTCATCCTCCGGCTCCTTCTCTTCAAAGCTTACTACCTTAAACTGTCTGCCATATGTGGCATGCTCTGTATACTCACCGTGAGCCTCTATATTTTCCCCCTCAGCAATGTCCGAAAAAGTACCCACACATGTGAGCTCCTCCTCGTTCACTACAAGAACAAGTACCGTATACCCGTTTTCTGCATTTCTGTATATTATATGATCAACGTATCCTGTGACTGTTTCGGTTTCCAATTGAATTTCTCCGTATCTGTGTGTTTTTATTGTGACTCTGAATAGTTTTATTTTTTTAATATTATACCCTAGAGCATGCGTATCTGCAATTACTAAGTTTGCACTAAAAAAGCCGGTAACCACATGCAAGCATGCCGAACCGGCTTTTTATTATCAATTATTATTATATATTGTAATTGCGCTTCATCTGCTCATAAAGCTGCTGTGTGATGTTTTCTCCGGACTTCTCCACTATCGTATCACTCATCTGCTCTATGACAGTGTCCATGAACATATCCTTGTACTGCGACATAGAGGAATCCTCATCATCACTCTTTAGTGTCATGGAATCCTTCATTTCCTTTATGACCTGCTCCACAAAATAAGACTCAAAATCCTTAAGTCTTGAGCTCGTCCTCTGTAGAGTCTGATGACAGATTTTTTACGTTATTCTTAAGCTTGTCGGCCACCGCAGATGTATTATTTGAGTTTGCAAGTGTTGATACTGCGCTTATATCCATATGCTACTATCTCCTCAAATTATTTGCTGTCTCAAGCATCGAATCAGCTGTTGTGATGGCCTTTGAATTGAGCTCGTAGGCACGCTGTGCCACAATGAGATTAACCATCTCGTCAGCTACCTGCACATTTGAGCCCTCAAGATATCCTGTCACAACCTTGCTGTTTTTAAGAGCTGGGTTTGCAGATTCAAGCATCGGATTGCCCGAATTGGCTGTTGCTGCAAGCAGGCTCCCTGACTGTTTTTCAAGACCTGACGGATTATTAAACTGATACACAGCAATTCGCTGATTCAGATTAATATAATTGCCCTGTGCAGTCATATAACCTACCGCACCATCCTCTCCAAAGCTCATCTTCTCAGCAGACACACCTGCCGGCACAGCTATGATATTACCGTTTGTATCCATGACAGGATTGCCCTGTGAATCAGTAAGTATAGTCTGTCCGTTTCCATACTGGCTCCATGTGAAGGCACCGTTTCTCGTGTAATAGGTCTGATTGTCAGTACCTCTCACTGCAAAAAAGCCATCGCCCTCCAAAGCAAAATCAGTAGGCCTCTCCGTAGAATTGAGCGGACCCTGAGTATAAGTGGATGTGGTTGCAGCCACACGGGTACCAAGCCCCACCTGCGCTCCTACCGGCTTTGCATCACCATTTCCGGATGTAGAACGGGTCTGTATCGTCTGATATAAAAGAGACTTAAACTCTGTCCTCTGACCCTTAAAGCCTGTCGTATTGACATTGGAAAGATTGTTTGCAATTGTATCTACATTTGTCTGCTCAGCACGCATACCTGTTGCGGCTGTGTAAAGTGCCCTCATCATATGGCATATCTCCTTATACTCTTCCTACATTGTTGACAGCCTTGTCTAATGTCTCATCAATAGATGTAATAACCTTCTGTCCGGCTTCATATGCACGCTGTATCGTAATCATATTGACCATCTCATTGACCACATTGACATTTGAAGTTTCTAAGGCTCCCTGTTCTATTTCGGCATCGGAAGCTATAATATTACCCCCGGCCGTCAGATTGTAGAGATTTTCACCATATTTTTCAATATAGTCATAGTTATCCACATCGACAACGCCGATAGTGCCAACTAACTGATTGTTCTGTGTGATATATCCAAGTGAGTTTACCGAAAACTTTTCATTCGGGTCTACCTTTACCCAGTTTGCTTCACCGCCATCTCCACTCAATGCACCTGTCGCATTGAGCACATGGTCTCCGTCTGCTGTGACCAGATAACCGTCAGCATTGACCTTGAAAGCACCGTCTCTGGTATACTTTACACTTGTCTGACCGGATTTGTCAGTAAATGCAACGGCAAAAAAGCCTTTTCCACCGATAGCCAAGTCGGTAGGATTGTCAGTCACCTTAAAGCTGCCCTCATCCCAGTCGGTATACGTCTCACCAAGATGCACTCCGTATGTCATGCTGCCCAGATTTTTGTGCAGTCCGTAGTTTGATGTATCCTTTATCTTTATAGCAAGTTCATTTTTAAATGAATGCGAGGTGGTTCCCTCTTTTTTAAATCCATAGGTATCGGAATTGGCCAGGTTGTTCGCAAGAACATCCATGCGCTTCATCTCATTAACCATACCGGTGTGAGCGGTGTATAAGCCTTTTACCATATTTTTGTCCTTTACAGTCTGATTCTGTTAATAACGTTTACCTTTGATGCCTTGTCGGCAAAATCCTTCTCTGTCATGTCGCCTGTTGTGAATGCATACTCGCCGTCAACCACATCCTCAATGTAGTCTACATGTCCGAATACAGCCTCAACCTCGCTCTTTGGTGAGTCAGTTCTCACAAAGAAGCTGTTTACACTGTCATCATAGCTTACAAGTGTGAGCTTCTCAGGCTTCCAGTCGATATAAATATTTGTGTTCTGATGCTTTGTCATATCTACAACATCTGCCACTACAGCACTTGCTGTTGGGAGCTTTCCTGCTCCGCTGCCATAGAACATAGCATCTCCGAGCACATTTCCGCGTAAAAATACGCCGTTGAACACTCCATTTACTCCTGAGAGCGGATGTGTGTCATCTATCATATATGGTGCAACGAGACAGGTATAGCTGTCACCCACCTTGCGGCTTGAAGCAAGAAGCTTGATTGCACGGTGCATTGCCTTTGCATACTTAATATCCTCAGGTGTAATCTTTGTGATACCCTCACAGTGGATATCCTCGAAATCCACCTGCTGTCCTGCAACAAGCGATGTGAGAATGGCTATCTTTCTGCATGGATCATGTCCCTCTATGTCGGCTGTAGGATCCTTCTCTGCATAGCCCTTATCCTGAGCATCCTTTAATACCTCATCAAAGTCTGCACCTTCCTCTGTCATCTTTGTAAGCATGTAGTTGGTTGTTCCGTTTAAGATACCTGTGATTTCCTCAATCTCATCTGCTGTGAGACACTTGTTGAGTGGTCTGATAATAGGGATTCCGCCACCAACACTGGCCTCAAACTGGAAGTTCACTCCATGATCCCTGGCAACCTTGATGAGCTCAGCACCCTTTGCGGCAACAAGGTTCTTATTTGATGTTGCTACCTGTTTTCCTGCCTCAAGCATTGCCTTTACGAATGTAAATGCAGGCTCAACTCCTCCCATTGTCTCTACAACTATACCGATCTCAGGGTCCTCTGCAATAACCTTATAATCATGAACTATTTTGTTCTCAATAGGTGTACCCGGGAACTCTCTTAAATCAAGCACATACTTGACCTCGATTGGCTCTCCTGCTCTCTTTGCGATTTTTTCCTTGTTGATTTCTAATACTTCTACGACACCTGATCCAATTGTGCCGTAACCCATAACTGCAATCTTCATCTTTTTGTTACTCCCTGGCTAAAATTTTTACGTAATGTATGCCCTTTAAGGACTCAATCTGCTTTGCCATATCATCCACATCATCCGACTCGGGAAATACATCCACAGATAACGTGAGTGACGCACATTTACCGGTACACTTTGGTGTATGGTAAGAATATTTGCTTTCGCATCGGCTACCGACTTAAGCACAACGGAAAGTATGCCCTGCTCGTCATCCATCTGAATGACAAGATTCACTGTCTTTCCTTTACGCCCCTCATAAAAAGGGAAAATATCATCCTTATATTTGTAAAAGGAGCTTCTGCTTATGCCAACAGCATCTGTTGCCTCCTGCACAGATTCAAGCTTGCCCGAATCCAGCAGTCTCTTTGCCTCAACTACTTTAAGCAGCACCTCCGGTACAGCCTTTGCCCGTAAAACGAAGTAGTTTGATTTCTCCGCCATTTAGTTACCTCCAAAATGGCCGGTGTGTGTTTGCCACACACCGACATTTGTCCTTGACTCAAAGATTTTAACACAAAGATTACAGCTTTGCAACATCTTATGCTCTTGGTTTTCCACAATTACTGCAGAATCTACCTGTATTTTTCTGTCCACACTCACATGTCCACTCTGTAATCTCCTGTGGCATAGGCTTGCCGCAATTACTGCAGAATTTACCTGTGTTTTTCTGTCCGCACTCACATGTCCAGCCTGACGCATCCTCCTGCTGTGTGGCACCTGAAGCCACTCCTGCTGCCATACCTGCTGCACCATTTCCCGGCGCATTCATTCCGGCTGACCGGTTATTTTGTGCCATCTGTGTAAAACCATTCATCATATTGCCCATGGTGCTCATTCCCATGCCGACACCCATGAAGCCCTGCATAGCTCCACCACTGTTGCTGCCTGCGTTCTTGACACCCTCTGACATATTTTTGACCATATATCCCTGTGCAATAGATGGATCTGAGAGCATTGCGCCCTCGTTTCTTGTGTTAATGAGCTCCTGAGACTTCTCATCATATGAAAGGCTGGCGATACCAACACTTTGTACCTCCATACCACGCATCTGATTCCAGCTTTCATCGAGACACTTGGCCATATATCTTCCAAGCTCAGATGCCTTGCTTGTGACGAATGAAATTCTTGTACCATCCGCTGACATCTGGTTGATGGCAGACTGTAATGCCTCTAAAAACTCTGACAGATACTGCTCATTGATATCAGTAATCTCCACATGATCCATATTCTTTGGAATAGCCTCTGCATAAAACTGAAGCGGATTCACAATTTTGATGGAATATGTACCATGGGCACGAAGGAAAAGCTCCGCATTATAAAATGTATCATAGTAGTTTATAGGATTTCTCGTACCAAACTTGATTCCCTTGATTTCCTGAAGGTTGATATAATAAACCTTCTGTGACTGTGGTGTCTGTCCACCAAATCTCACACGGTCAAAGGTTTCCTTTAAAGAATCCCCAAACTGTCCGTTGAAAAGTGATGGCATAGATGAATTGCTCACCTTGTAGTAGCCCGGCTCAGCTGTGTAATCCACAATCTTGCCACCATCAACAAGTATCATAAACTGATTGTCATATACATGAATGATAGAGCCGTTTGAAACAATATCGTCAGAGCCTTTTTTATTCTGCCCCCTGTTTACCAGCACACCCCTGGCATAGACTGTCTGGTCGCCTATATTATCCGGCTCAATAACCTCCTGCCATGTATCTGCAAAGCCGCCTCCAATTGCCTGTTTTACTGCCTTAATAATTCCCATTTTCTTCCTCCTTAGATATGGTTGTAATCAACTTCATGAAAGCTCTGCAGCTTCCATACTTTTATATTGACAGGCTCAACATATGAGCCACAATATTCACATTTCTTTGCTCCAAGACTTCTGACCGGAGCGCCGCAATTCGGACATGTAGTGCCAACTGCACTGCCTATCCCTGCATTATCCAGCATATCTATATCCTGTATGTATACAAGCTCCATATTGTATCTGGTCTGCTTTTTATACTCTTTATCACCACTGATAAGCTTTCCTGAGGCAGTCTTGTAGTAAAAATACTCAACCGCACTCTGTATACTGATGACGCACCTTCCATCTCTTTTCACATAGTTTGAGATTTCAGTCTGATGCACCCTGATCTCGTCAAAATGCTCTGTAAAACCAGCCGCTTCATTGCTGTCTATACGCACCAGCACCTGCTGTCTTACCTCATCAGAAGCCTCACGGTCCAGCTTGTAAATATCCTCAGTCGTGATTGCACAAAGTGCTGACACAAGCACTCTTTCTGACATTCTCTTAAACTGTTCCCAGACAAACTCCGGAAAATCCCTTTTTATCTGTGGCTCCATAAGGCGCGTCATGCCTGAAACCGACTTGGGAGTCGTAGAGACATTCTCCCTGATACGATTGATGCCCTCTGTGACATCAGGTGTACCAAGAAGACTTTCAGACAACCGTCTGACTTTAATATAAACGGTCACTCCGGCAGCTGTCAGAACTGCTAATATCGCCACAGCTATAACTAAACCCACATTTGCCTCCTTATTCTGAACGTGTTGCAAGCCACTTCAGATAACCATTGATAAATATATCTATATTGCCATCGAGCACTGCATCCGCATTACCGGTCTCCACATCTGTCCTGTGATCCTTGACCATGGTGTAAGGCTGAAGCACATACGAACGTATCTGGCTTCCCCAGCCAATTTCCTTGACCTCGCCTCTGATGCCCGCCTCCTTTGCAGCATTCTCTTCCTGCTTTAAAAGATACAGCTTTGCCTTTAACATCTGCATGGCTTTGTCCTTGTTCATATGCTGTGAACGCTCATTCTGACACTGTACCACGATCCCTGATGGAAAATGTGTGATACGAATAGCAGACGAAGTTTTATTGATATGCTGTCCTCCTGCTCCACTTGAGCGGTAGGTATCAATTCTGATATCCTCGTCCTTCACCTCAATATCGAGATCCTCCTCAATATCAGGCATGACATCACATGATACGAATGAGGTCTGCCTTTTTCCCGCCGCATTAAACGGCGAAATACGAACAAGCCTGTGTACACCTTTTTCAGACTTTAGATACCCATATGCATTCTCTCCGTTTACCTGGAATGTAATGGACTTGATACCGGCTTCATCGCCATCAAGCGAATCGAGCACCTCAAGGGTAAAGCCCTTTTTATCAGCCCACTTCGAGTACATACGAAACAGCATGGACGCCCAGTCACACGACTCGGTACCACCTGCACCTGCATTGAGCCTCAGAATCGCATTGCATTTATCATATTCTCCCGACAAAAGAGTCTTCATTCTGATACCGTCATATGTGCTTTCAAAATCATCAAGCATCTGCTGTATCTCGGGTATGAGTGACTCATCGTTCTCCTCATAGCCCATCTCAATCATCGTCTCTATATCTTCGTACTGTTCCTTGAGCTTTGCGTATGTAGCTACATCATCTTTCATACTCTTAAGCTCTTTCATCTTGCTCTGTGACTTCTCCGGGTCATCCCAGAAGTCAGGAGCTTCCATTTCTCGCTCTAATTCCTGGATTTTTTCTTCTTTATTAGCCAGGTCAAAGTGAATCCCTCACTTCCTGTAGTGGGGCTTTGTAGCCTTGGAGCGTGGACTTGAAATTATCCAACTCTACCACAGAATCACCTCTTTCTATTTCTTATTTCAGACTTATGATAATATAAAATAATATGAATAGCAAGCAATGCAAGAAATGCTCCTGCCGAATCAATCAGCACATCCGTCACTCTTCCGGCTCTTCCCGGCACAAACAGCTGATGAAATTCATCGGTTGCTGCATAGGCTGCCGTTATGCCAAGTGCCATACATCCACGGTTCTTTTTCCGGTCAAATGCCGTCAATGCCTGAAATATCAGAAGTGCAAGAACTGCATATTCGCTCATATGTGCAGCTTTGCGCACAGGATATTCAATTTTCTGTGCCATCTGTTCCAGTTCCGGCCCGGAATGTTTCCATCCAAACACCTGATTCCACATCTTAACAATCCGGTAACTCACATGCCCGCTGATTTCCGAAGACTCCGTATCCGGCTGTGCGGAAAACGAAAAAATAACCACAGCCCATACAACAATCAACGCAACACTGACAATTCTCCATACACGTTTTCTTTTCATTGTTACCCTTTAATTTATTTTTTCTTTCACAACAGAAATTGCTTTCTGTAACTGATTATCGTACTTCATGTCATAACTTTCATCTTCCGGACCGCTGTATTTGTATTCCAGTTTGATATCCGGCTGAATGCCTTTCCCGTGAATGTAATGTCCCTTTGGCGTATAATATTTCGCGGTTGTAATTTTAATGGCATCCCCGTTTTCCAGAGGAAATACCGTCTGGACAATTCCCTTGCCAAACGTTTTTGTTCCAATCAATGTTCCATAATCATAATCCTTGATTGCTCCGGCAAAGATTTCTGATGCACTGGCACTGTCTCCATTAACTAAAACTGCCATCGGATAATGAATG
>ENA-OOXF01001228-OOXF01001228.1-human-gut-metagenome-genome-assembly--contig:-NODE-1228-length-17261-cov-3.683308_pt1 | contig 17261 bp, 13 predicted proteins | sample MGYA00241586_ERZ501341 | MGnify/ENA primary metagenome ERZ501341 (study PRJEB25962, sample SAMEA2042985) | human gut metagenome | biome: human gut; feature: human-associated habitat; material: faeces... | reverse complement strand
CTGCCGGCATGTCTTCGCCAGCCATGACGGGCAGGGGTGCACTAAGGTTGCTCACCTTGTCTCCTTTTCCAGTGTTCTCTATAGTTTCACAGCCTACCGCTTCGAAGCGACGGGGAACAAAATTGCGCCCACAGTGGAGAAGCCGACGGCGAAAACACGGTTATTTGCGTTTCGCGCCGATGCGGAAGGCGGTAATCAGGCAGCAGATTGCAACGGCGACAATCACGATCATGACGGTGAACGTCCAACTGCCGCCAACCGCCGTGGCATGGCTGAATGCCTCGGTTCCTTCCTTGCCTGCGCCGGCCTGGGCCACGGACAGCACCGTGGAGAACAGCGCGGTTCCGGCTGCGCCACCGAACTGCAGGCAGGTGTTGAACACGGCGTTGCCATCCGGCATGAATTGCGGCGCAATGCTGCGCAACGCATTGGTCATGATGTTGGAGAAGCCAAGCGCATAGCCAAGTCCGAAGATGAAGTAGAAACCGGCAAGCGTGGCCGGCGTCAGCCGCATAGAGAAGACCAGCAGCAGGATCGGGCCGCAGATCGCCAGGAAGAACGCGCCCAGAATCGGGCGGACAGGGCCGAAACGGTCGTACAGCGTGCCGCCGATCGGTGCGAAGAAAGCGCCGATCAACGCGCCCGGCAGCACCAGCGCGCCTGCCAGGAACGCGTCCGTTCCCAGGGAAAGCTGGGCAAGATTGGTGATCACATAGCCGAAGCCGATGCCGACGATTGGCAGCAGCATGTAGGCGATCAGATGCAGCAGCACCATCGGATCACGCAGCCATCCCAAGCGAATCAGCGGCGAGAAGGAACGACGGGACGACCATCCGAAGAAGAAAAGCGATCCCAAGCCGACGATCAGGCTGATCACTGCGAAAATCGCCGGCGCTGTAGCAGCACCACCCGAAATGGCGGCCCGCCTGGTTCAGGAACATCACTAGACCGCACAACGCCAGCACAATCGCCGCGAACTGCAGCGGATTCAGATGCGCCTCTTCCGTCGGACGGTGCTGTTCGATGCATTTGAGGCCGGCAGGCAGCGAAATCAGCAGAATCACGGGAATGACGATGACGAAAATCGCACGCCATGGCAGAATGCTCGACACCGCGCCACCCACGGTCGGGCCGATGGCGGGCGCCACGGTGATGACGAGCGAACCGACGCCCATCAGTCGTCCGACCTTGCTGCGTGGGGACTGTTCGAGAATGATGTTCATCATCAGCGGTGTGGCCACGCCGGAGCCGATGCCCTGGATGATGCGGGCTACTAGAATCACCGGGAACGCATGGCCGAAGATCATGGTCAGCGAGCCAAGCACCGCAAGCGCCACCGCGGCGAGGAACAGGACGCGATGCTTGAATTTGCGGTTAAGATACGACGACAGCGGCATGGTGGCTGCGACCGTCAGCAGGTAGATGGTGGTGATCCACTGCACAGTAGCAGTGTTCACGTTGAATTCCCGCATGAGCTGTGGGAACAGCACCGTCATCACGGTTTCGGTGAGGATGCCGATGAAGGCGAGCGAGCCGACCGTCACGATGGCGCCGATGAGTTTGCCGGGAATGCGTTCGTCCGGCGTTTCCTTGATGTTTTCGCTATTGTTCCGATTGTTATGGTCGGTGGTTTCGAGCATTGTATTCCGTTCTTTCATAATCACTTTCCGCGCACTTTTTCCTGCGGCCATGTGCGACGCCGCGATTGACGCATGGGCCTTGCAAAGCAAGCAGGCGTCAACCCCAGCGAAGAATTTTAGCGGAACCCCTGACCCAATGCCTGCAGGAAACGAACATCAGGCATTGCGCTGGCCGGAACGGCCGTCACCGTTATCGTCCTCTTCGTGCAGAATCTTCCGAATCCGCTCCAATCTCGGCTTGACCTCATGCTCGTAACCGCGGTCGTTCGGATGGTAATACTCGCGCCCCTGCAATTCGTCAGGCATGTACTGCTGCGGCGCCACCGCGCCCGGCCAATCGTGCGCGTACCGGTAGCCTTCGTGGTTGCCCCAGCTTTTCATCAGCGCGGTCGGCGCATTGCGCAGATGCAGCGGCACTTGGCCGATAAGCCCCGCGTCCACGTCGGCGAGCGCCGCGTTGATGGCGTTGTAGCTGGCGTTGGATTTGGGCGCGGTGGCGACGGCGAGCGCCGCTTCGGCAAGAATGATGCGCGCTTCGGGCATGCCGATCATGGCCACTGCCTGCGCCGCGGCTACGGTGACTTGCAGGACCTGCGGGGCGGCCATGCCGACTTCCTCGGATGCGGCGATCATGATGCGTCGTGCGATGAAGCGCGGGTCTTCCCCCGCGCGCAGCATGCGGGCCAGATAATGCATGGTGGCGTCCGGATCGGAGCCTCGCATGGATTTGATGAACGCCGAGATGACGTCGTAGTGGTCGTCTCCGTCCTTGTCGTAACGCACGGTGGCCACGTCCATGACCTTCGACACCACATCAGGCGTGATGATGGGCCGTTTCGCGCCTTTTTTGCGTTCTTTGTCACCAGTGAGCGCGCCGGCCGCGGCTTCGAGGATGGTCAGTGTCTTACGTGCGTCGCCGCCGGCCATGCGGATGATCTCATCCACAGCCTCGTCGGTGATTCTGATTTCGTTGTCAAGGCCGTGTTCGCTTGCGATGGCGCGATTGATCAGCGTTTTCAGATCGTCCGGTTCCAGCGATTCGAGTTTGACGACCACGGATCGGCTGAGCAGCGGCTTGATGACGGAGAAGCTTGGGTTTTCCGTGGTGGCCGCGATGAAGGTGACGTCGCGGTTTTCCACACTGGGCAGCAACGCATCCTGCTGCGATTTGGAGAAGCGGTGCACCTCGTCGATGAACAACACCGTTTCCTTGCCTTCGGAGACGAGACGTTCGTGCGCGCGTTTGAGCACGTCACGCACGTCCTTGACGCCGGAGGTGACCGCGGACAGTTCCTCGAAGACACGGCCGGACTGTTTGGCGACGATATAGGCGAGGGTGGTTTTGCCGACTCCGGGAGGTCCGAACAGGATGATGGAGCTCGGTGCGGTGAGCGAGCCTTTCGAAGCGGGGTTGGCGAGTCTGCGCAATGGCGACCCCTCCCCCAATACCCGTGATTGCCCCACCACATCGTCGATGCTCGCTGGGCGCATGCGTACGGCAAGCGGGCGCGTCACATCATCCGGCGCGTCCATCGCGGCAAACAAATCGTCAGTCATGCTTTCCACTGTACCGCAACACACCCAACAATTCGAACACACGTTCGATGCATGCGTTCGCCCCAACCGGTAGACTGGCAAGCATGGCAGACGATACGAATTATGGCTCGCTGGGCGCGTTGGCGCCGAATTGGGACGAGGGCGAGCGCAACATCGACACGGATGAGATCTATGAGCGTTTCTTCACCTGGGTGGAGGACGTCAAAGGCGTGGAACCGTGGCCACATCAGGAGGAGGCCATCATGGATCTGCTGGCCGGCGACCATGTCATTTTGAACACTCCGACCGGTTCGGGCAAGTCGCTGGTGGCGCTCGGCATGCATTTCGCCGCGTTGTGCACGGGCCGCCGTTCCTATTACACGGCTCCGATCAAGGCTCTGGTGTCTGAGAAGTTCTTCGACTTGGTTGAAGTTTTCGGCCGCGAGAACGTCGGCATGATCACCGGCGACACGCATATCAACGCGGATGCGCCGATCATCTGCTGCACCGCGGAGATCCTCGCCAATCAGGCGTTGCGCGAGGGCCACCACGCCGATGTCGGCTGCGTGGCGATGGACGAGTTCCACTATTACGGCGATCCCGAGCGCGGCTGGGCTTGGCAGGTGCCGCTGCTTACGCTGCCGGATACGCAGTTCCTGTTGATGAGCGCGACGCTGGGCAATGTCGACGCAATCGCCGACAAGCTTGAGGACATGACGGACACCGACGTGGATATCATCGCCGATGCGCCACGTCCCGTGCCGTTGACGTACGAATACACACTCGACCCGTTGGAGAAGACGGTGGAATTGGCGTTCGGCAAGGGCGAGACGCCGATTTACGTGGTGCATTTCTCTCAGGATGCCGCGTTGGAGACCGCCAACGCGCTGGCCAGCACGGGCGTGTCCAGCAAGGAGCAGCGCGCCGCGATCGCGGAAGCCATCAAGGGCACGAAGTTCACCACCGCGTTTGGCAAGATCCTGCAGCGTCTGTTGCGTACCGGCATCGGCATCCACCATGCCGGCATGCTCCCCCGCTATCGTCGTCTGGTGGAGCAGCTCGCCCAGCAGGGACTGCTGCCAGTGATCTGCGGCACCGACACGCTTGGTGTCGGTATCAATGTGCCGATTCATTCCGTGGTATTGACCGCGTTGACCAAGTTCGACGGCACGAAGATGCGCAAGCTGCGCGCCCGCGAGTTCCATCAGATCGCAGGACGCGCCGGACGCATGGGCTTCGACACGGAGGGTCTGGTCATAGCCGAAGCCCCCGAATTCGAAATCGAGAACGCCAAGGCTCTGGCCAAGGCAGGCAACGATCCGAAGAAACTGAAGAAGATCAAGCGCAAGAAGGCTCCTGAAGGTTTCGTAACGTGGAACGAGAACACGTTCGACAAGCTTATCGACGCGGCTCCGGAAACACTGGTGCCGCATATGAAGATCACCCATTCCATGGTGTTGAACGAGGTGGAGCAGGGCGGCGACGCCCGCTACCGCATCGACCGGCTTATCGACGATTCGGCGCAGACTCCGGAGCAGAAGGAGCGCCTGCACGCCCGCGCGGACGAGATCTTCCAGACCTTGTTCGACACGAACGTCATCGAGACCGAAGACCGTGACGATGGCGGCAAGGATTATTTCATGACCGTGGACATGCCGGACGATTTCGCCCTCGACCAGCCGCTAAGCCCGTTCCTGCTGGCCGCGTTGGAACTGCTCGACCCGGAGTCGGACACGTATGCGTTGGATGTGATATCCATGGTTGAGGCCACGTTGGAGGACCCGAAGCAGGTGCTGCGCGCGCAGGAACGTCAGGCGCGCGACGAGGCGATGATCCGCATGAAAGAGGATGGCCTCGACTATGACGAGCGTATGGACAGGCTTCAGGAGATCACCTATCCGAAGCCGTTGGAGGATATGCTGCAGGCCGCGTTCGATGAATACCGCCATGATGTTCCGTGGGCGAACGACTATTGGCTGAGCCCGAAATCCGTGGTGCGCGACATGGTGGAGACCGCTTCCGATTTCACCGGCTACATCGCCCGCTACAACATCGCCCGTTCCGAAGGCACGCTGCTGCGGTACCTGTCCGACGCCTACCGTGCGTTGGCGCGTACCGTTCCGCAGGAAAAGCGCGACGAGCAGCTTGACGACATCATCTCCTGGCTGCGCGTGGTGGTCCGTTCCATCGACTCCTCGCTGGTGGACGAATGGGAGCATGCCGGAACCGATACCGACGCGTCCGAAGCGGCCGCCAATCTTGCCGCGCCCGGCGCAAAACAGGCCGTGGTGGAGGATCGCCGTGGACTCACCGTATTGGTGCGCAATGCCATGTTCCGCCGTGTGCAGCTCATGGACCTCGACAAGCCGGACGAGCTCGGCGCGCTCGATAAGGACTGGGGCTACGGCGTGCACGAGTGGGAGGACACGCTCGACGATTACTACGACGAGCACGAATACGTCAACATCGACGCGAAGGCACGCAGCGGCGAACTGTTCATCCTCGACGAAAGCAAGGAGAACAGCGAGCACGCCTGGAAGGTGCGGCAGATCATCGACGATTCCGATGGCGACCACGATTGGGCCATCACCGGAACCGTCGACCTGGACACCACACAATCCAGCGGCGAGGTTGTCTTCTTCGACTACAGCGTGTCCAACTGACGGCGCATCTCGTCGGCGTCGACTTCGAGCGGCGGCCAGATCATGTTCATGTTCTTGAGCGTGTTGCGCAGCAGCTCGGAGACGACGGCCCTCGAATACCAACGATTGTCGGCAGGCACCAGATACCACGGCGCCTGCTCGGTGCTGGTGCGCAGGAACACATCCTGCCATGCAGCCATGTAGTCGTCCCAGCGGGCGCGCGCCTCAAGGTCGCTCGGATCGAACTTCCAGCATTTGGTCGGATCATCGAGACGGCTCAGGAAGTGGCGTTTCTGCTCGTCTTTGCTGACCACGAGGAAGATTTTGATGATGGCGCATCCGTCGGCCGTCAATTGCGATTCGAATCGGTTGATTTCGTCGTACCGTGCCTGCCACACTTCTTCCGGCTGCGTTTTGTAGATGCGCGGCATGACGATGTCCTCGTAATGGGACCGGTCGAAGATGGAGATCCATCCGTTGTTCGGCAGCTCGCGTTTGATGCGCCACAGATAGTCATGGTCCAGTTCTTCGCCTTTCGGCGCGCCGAAACCGTGATAGTGCATGCCCATCGGGTCGCCTTGGCTGAACACATGTCGTACGATGCCGCCTTTGCCTGACGCGTCCATGCCTTGCAGCACGATCAGCAATCGCCGATGCGAGCCTTTCACGCCATTGGCGTACATAAGCCGCTGGTAACGGGCGATCTCCGACGAGCTGATGGATATGAATCGTTCGGCATCATCCTTGTTGCCGTCAAAACCAGGAGTGGAATCGCCATCTATGTCCGATACCTTCGTGTCGTGATGGAATCGCAATAGCTGGGTCGGCGGCAACGTCCATACCGAGCTCAGTAGTTCGCTCGCTTTTGCGGCGTTCGCCAATCCTTCGGCGACGGAATCGCAATTCTCGCTTTTTTCCAGCCGATCTTCCACTTTGTTCAGCGTTTTCGCGATCGAAGACATTCTGGCGTCGTCTTTTTTCGCATCCTTGGTTTTATCCGCCATGTCAAGCCTCCCTGCTTGGTACGGACCACATGCGTGCAGTCCATCGTAGACACGAAAGGGGCCGCTTCCCCGTATTTCGCGGGAAAACGACCCCTACGCGTGTTATGCGATACCGGTGCTATTCGTCGGCTTCGGACTTGTTCTTGTCCTTGCCATCGCCCTTCGTCTTGAACGGATTGTCCTTGATCGGATGTCCATTCTTGTCGAATTTGACCTGGCTTTCCGGATGCGTCTCATCGAAGCCTTGGGCGTACCTGGTCTGACGCCACTGGTGGATGGACGCGTTGGTGCCGCGATGGTGCACATGGTAGACACGCTGCGCGCCACCCAGCGGCACGCCTTCCTTGGCCACGGCGATCTGGTTCACGTTCGACGGATCCATGATGGCGATCGGCGCGACCGGTTCCGGTTCGGCCGGTGCAGCCGTATGCTGCTGCATGCGCGACGGCAGCCATTCGGCCAGCCTGCTCAACAGCCAGCAGACGATGAAATAGACGACCGCGGCCACCACCAGCGTCTGCAGAATGTTGAAGTACATCGATCCAAGTCGACGTGATTCCTGCAGCAGGTCGGTGTACATGATGATCGAGCCGAGCGCGGTGTCCTTCAACACGACGACCAGCTGGGTCACGGCCGCCGGCAGCATGGCGTAGATGGCCTGCGGCACTTCGATCTGCAACAGAGACTGCGTACGGGTCAATCCCAAGGCGAGCGAGGCCTCACGCTGGCCGTTCGGCAGGTTGCCCACGCCGGAACGCACCAGCTCGGCTACCACGGATCCGTTGTAGATCACGAGCGCGAGCACCACCGCCCAATACGCGGGGCTGGGCAGACCTGCGAAGGCGAACCAGCGCCAGAAGAAGATCATGAGCAGCAGAACGGGGACGGCTCGTGCGAATTCCACGATCGCGCCGGAAATGGTACGGATCAGCAGGCTCGGCAGCAGTCGGCCCACACCAAAGACCAGGCCGAACACCACGGCTCCGACCACGGCCAGTACGGACGCGCGGATCGTGGCCCACAGTCCCGGCAGATAGAAGTCGGTCCATGCTTCGGCGTCAAGCGCCGGCTTCCACAGTTTCCAGCTCAGCTGGTTCTCGCCGTCCGGCGGATTGTGCAGACGCATGAGGATCAGCACGACCACCACCGCGAAGATGATGCCTGCGATCCAATTGACGATACGGATGGTTTTGCGGCCCTTCGGACCAGGCTGGTCGAACAGCACCGCGCTTTCATTGCTTGCCATGTCGCGTCACCTCCTCACCGCGAGCTTGTTGGATAGATACGTGGTCAGCATGCCGATTGGAATGATCAGAACCACATAGCCGAAGGCGAAGATCAGGAAGATCGGTACGATTTGGTCGGCGTGGTATTCGATCATTTCGCTCATCATCGTCGAGGTTTCGGTGGCCACGGATGCCGCCGCCGCGACGGTGGAGTTCTTCAGCAACGCGATCAGCGTGTTGCCCAACGGCGCCACGGAACCGCGGAACGCCTGCGGCAGGATGATCTGAGTGGCGGCCTGCATGAAGTTCAGGCCCAACGCGCGGGCGGCCTCGGCTTGACCAAGCGGCACGGTGTTGATGCCGGAGCGCAGCGATTCACATACGAAAGCCGCGGTGTACAGGCTCAGGCCCGTCACGGCCAGCCAGAAGAAGTTGGTGGCGAACGTGTCGGAGAAGCTGAACTTCAGCTGCGCGTACGCACCCAGCACCATGAACACCATGATGATGGTCAGTGGCAGGTTCTTGAACAGTTCGACGTAGGCACCGGAAACGGTACGGAGCGAGGCGATCGGAGAAATGCGCATCATCACGAGGACGACGCCCAGAATCGTGGAGAACAACGCCGACCACAGGGTCAGCTCGATGTTCACCAGAAACGCGCCGGGAATGTTGTATTGGCTGAACAACGCGAGGAATCCGTCCATCACTTATTCCCCTTTCCATTCGGCACCGGCGGATTGTACTTGGCGTTCGGCGTGTAGGCCACTCCCCTGGTGTTGTCGGAAATAGCCCTTTGCCAAGAACCGTCCTGAATCATATCGGTGATGGCGTTGTTGATTTTGTTCTTCAGCTCGGTGTTGCCCTTCTTGACACCGATGCCATAATATTCCTGGGTGAACGGCTTGCCCACCACGCGCAGGCGTCCACGTGAGGCGGATGCGAGGCCAGCGAGAATGATGTCGTCGGTGGTGGCGGCGTCCACAATGCCGGAAAGCAACGCGGTGGCGCATTCCGCCATGCCGGGCTGTTCCATCAACTGGGTCTGCTTGGCGAACTTCTCCTTGACGTTGACGGCGGATGTGGTGCCGGTCATGGAGCACAGCCGCTTGCCGTTCAGATCCTTAGGTCCGTCAATGCCGGTTTCGTCCTTGCGTACCAGCAGATCCTGTCCGGCCACGAAATACGGGCCGGCGAAATCGACGACCTTCTTGCGTTCGTCGGTGATGGAATAGGATGCGACGATGTAGTCGACATCGCCGTTCTGCAGCATAGCCTCACGCTGCTTGGACGGCGATTCCTTCCATACGATCTCGTCTTCGGAATAGCCGAGTTTCTTGGCCACGTACTTGGCCACGTCCACGTCGAAGCCGACGTAGGTGCCGTTCTTCTTGAAGCCCAGGCCAGGCTGGTCGAATTTGATGCCGATGCGGATCTTGCCGGTTTCGTCCGCGCCGCAGGCTGCCAGCGACATTGTGCAGGCCACGGCGGCGAGCGCGGCGATCACGCGGCAAGCCTTCCGTTTGAACGTATTGGTGAATGTCATTGGATTGCGTACCCGTCTTTCAGTGGGTTCGTCAGTGGGTGAGGATCTTCGAGAGGAAGTCCTTGGCACGGTCGGTCTGCGGATGCTCGAAGAACTCGTCGGGCGTGTTCTCTTCGAGAATCTGGCCGTCCGACATGAAGACGATGCGGTCGGCGGCCTTGCGCGCGAAACCCATCTCGTGGGTCACGCAGATCATCGTCATGCCTTCATGCGCGAGTTCGACCATCACGTCGAGCACTTCGTTGACCATTTCCGGGTCGAGTGCGGAAGTGGGCTCGTCGAACAGCATGACCTTGGGGCGCATGGCGAGCGCGCGGGCGATGGCCACACGCTGCTGCTGGCCGCCGGAGAGCTGGGAGGGCATCTTGCTGGCTTGGGAGTCGACGCCCACGCGGGCGAGCAGGTCCATGGCCAGTTGCTCGGCTTCCTTCTTGTCCATGTGACGCACCTTGATGAGGGCCAACGTCACGTTTTCAAGAATGGTTTTGTTGGCGAACAGGTTGAACGACTGGAATACCATGCCAACTTCGGCCCTAAGGTTCGCGAGCTCCTTGCCTTCCTGTGGCAGGGGCTTGCCGTCGATGCGGATGTCGCCGGAATCGATGGTCTCGAGGCGATTGATGGTGCGGCACATCGTGGACTTGCCTGAGCCGGACGGGCCCACGACCACCAGCACCTCACCCTTGGCGACGGTCAGGTTGATGTCCTTGAGGACGTGCAAAGCACCGAAGTGCTTTTCGACGTGGGTCAGTTCGACTAGCGGACGGTTCGGGTCCTCTTTGCCGGGAACCAGCGGGGTCAATTTGGCCTTGCTCGGTGATGTTGTGCTTGTCGCGCGCGAACGCACTGCTGTTTCATTGTTCGTTTCAGACATGAGTGGGAGGATAGCACACCGACGTTTCCAACGTGTTCACAGTATGTCCACACAGTTGCTCAGTCGATGTCTCATTTCCGCATCAGACATCGTGAAGGCGGCATTGGGCATCGGCATACATTCTCGCTGAGTCGCGCATCGCTCGGCGTCTGCTGTGCGCTGATTGCCTGCTGCGTGGTGGCTGAGACGTTGCTGCGACGGCAAAGCGGGCACGTGTTGTCCTATCTGCTGATTCCATGTTTGGCCTTGGTGTCGTTGGCGTTGCTGCCGTGTATGCCGCAGTCGGGCGCATGGCTGGCGGTCACTTTGTATTGTGTGGGGCTGGTCTCGCCGTTTCCCATGTCGTATTCGTATAAATGCGCTAGGCATTTTGAGCGTGGCTAGCTGTTCGCACACGATGAGTGCTGTTATACGGTGGACGACACTCCCGAAGCGCGGTGGATAACCGGGCGCGGCACACGATATGCCGGTGGATAACCGGTTCGCGCCGCTTAAGTTATCCCCATTTTTCGGTTTTGCCCCTGTGCCACCGTGGAATGCGCTACGCTCGGCGCATGAACGGATACAGCGAAGCGCCGCACAATGGCGAAATCAACAACTATCTGCGCAAAGATCTTGACGCCAAAGCCACGGCCAAGAACACGGCCTGTTGGAATCTGCTGGGCAAAGTGCGCACGAAACGCACGTTGTGTTTCTCGCTGTATACCGCATTGGAATTATGCGGCGTGGAGTTGCCGAGGCACAGCACGTTGCCACAGAAGGACTTTTATGTGACGGTGAGGAGCAAAGGGACCCGCTCTTCATTGGACAATGTCGACTATCGCATATGGAATGCAAAGTTCAGCAGTATCGCTTTTTCAAACGGCGTAACCTGCATGCATCCCATGGATGCGTGGATACAGTTTGCCCAATATCTCAACCTCACTGAATTAGTGGTGCTGGCTGAAGCGCTCATCAGACGTTATGGATATGCCATTGAACAATTCACTCAACGACTAACGGCCTTTCACCGCGTTATTGGCCGTGCGCGTTGTGAGGCGGCGCTGAAGCTCGTAAAACCATCGGATTCCGTTCAGGAAACTCGTACACGCTTGGCGCTTATGCTTTTCGGCCTGCCCATACCGCAAACACAATATGGCATTACCGATTCAGAGAACGGATACACCTACACCGTTGACATGGCTTATCCACAATACAAAGTCGCTATTGAATATGATGGCGATCATCACCGTCGCTTCCGCAAACAATATGTGCGGGACCAGCAAAAACGTCGACGTCTGCGGCAATTGGGCTGGACCGTCATCGAGGTGTTCGCCGATGACCTGTGGAACACCGCCAAACAACGTGCCTTCGCACAAGAGGTTGCCACCGCGATGCAAATACCGCTTCCTGGCCGTCCTCAACCTTTATGCCGGGTATTAATAGACGGCAGCCTTACCATCAATGCGCGCAAAGGGGAATACAGGAGGCGGAAACAAGCAAAACACAACAAAGCATCACAACATTGATCAAATACGGAGTTGCGATCGCTCCTCATGGGGCGGTAATTTGCCCATGGGGCGGTTTGAAGAAATTGTGAAACCGCGGAATTAAGCCATTTTGACCTACCGCCCCATGGGGTTTTCACCGCCCCATGGGTTGTTTACCGCCCCATGAGGAAGTTACCGCCCCATGGAAGGATAATCGGCAAACGCCAAGGGGGACACCGCATGGTGCGAGGTTTGCCGCATGGCGGAGGTGCCATCGGGCGGAGTATTTGGCACCCCTTGGCAGGTATTTGGCACATTGGGCCCCACCCGCAAAAAGCAAATGGCCCTTGGAATTATTCCAAGGGCCATTTGCGGCTAATAGCACCGGAGCATTACTCCTCGAAAATTAATCTACGCGTGCGGAGACCGCCGTCCGAAGCCGAAGGCGCACTGAAGTACGTCGAGTGCTGAGGAAAAGCGGTATACGCTCCGTAGATTAGTTTTCGTCGGCGTCCGGGTCGTAGTCGACGCCAGTCTCGGCGCGCTGCTCGTCGGAAATCGGGGCCGGAGCACCGGTCAGCGGGTCGCGGCCGCCGCCGGCCTTCGGGAAGGCGATGACGTCGCGGATGGAGTCTGCACCGGCCAGGATGGACACGGTGCGGTCCCAACCGAGGGCCAGACCCGCGTGAGGCGGAGCGCCGTACTTGAATGCCTCAAGCAGGAAGCCGAACTTCTCGTCGGCCTCTTCCTTGGTGATGCCCAGCACATCGAGCACACGGGCTTGGATGTCGTCGCGGTGGATACGTACGGAACCGCCGCCCATCTCCTCACCGTTGCAGACGATGTCGTAGGAGTCGGACATGGCGTGCTCGGGATCCTTGTCGAACTTGTCGATCCAATCCTTGGAAGGCATGGTGAACGGGTGGTGCATGGAGGTCCACTTGGAGTGGCCGACAGCCACATCGTCATCATCCGGATCGTCGGTGGGCTTGAACAGCGGGAAGTCCACAACCCAAGTGAAAGCGAACTTCTTCGGATCCAGCAGGCCTTCGCGGGAGGCGAGCTCCACACGCACGGCACCCAGCAGCAGCTGGGCTGACTCGCGGGAACCGGCGGCGAAGAACACGGCGTCGCCTTCCTCGGCACCGACGGCCTCGCGTAGGCCGTTGCGCTCCTCATCGGATAGGTTCTTGGCGACGGGGCCCTTGAGCTCGCCGTTTTCGCCGAAGACCACGTAGGCAAGGCCCTTGGCTCCACGCTGACGAGCCCAATCCTGCCAAGCGTCGAACTGACGACGCGGCGTGGCGGCACCGCCCTTGAAGACCACGGCACCCACGTACGGGGCCTGGAACACGCGGAACGGCGTGTTCTTGAAGTACTCGGTCAGCTCCACCAGCGGGTTGCCGAAGCGCAGGTCCGGCTTGTCGGAGCCGTACTTGTCCATCGCATCCTTCCAGGTGATGCGCGGCAGCGGCAGCTGGACCTCATAGCCGGCGGACTTCCAGATGGCGGCGATGACCTTCTCAGTCATGGCCATCACATCTTCCTGGTCCACGTAGGCCATCTCCATATCGAGCTGAGTGAACTCGGGCTGACGGTCGGCGCGGAAGTCCTCATCACGGTAGCAGCGGGCGAGCTGGTAGTAACGCTCGACACCGGAGACCATGAGCAGCTGCTTGAGGAGCTGCGGGGACTGCGGCAGGGCGTACCAGGAACCGGGAACCAGACGGGCCGGCACCACGAAGTCGCGGGCGCCTTCCGGGGTGGACTTAATGAAGGTCGGGGTCTCGACCTCGGTGAAGTCCATGTCTTCCAGCGCGTGGCGGGCGGCCTTAGCCATGTCGGAACGCAGCTTCAGATTGTACTGCATGGACGGGCGGCGCAGGTCGAGGTAACGGTACTTCAGACGCACGTCCTCGCCAGGCAGCTTGTTCTCGGACTCATTCTCAAGAGCGGTGGAAACCTGGAACGGCAGGGCGTCGGACTTGGCGAGGATCTCGATGGTCTCGGCCACAACCTCGATCTTGCCGGTGGCCAGATGGGTGTTCTCGTTGCCATCCGGGCGCAGGCGCACTTCGCCGGTAATCTGAATCACGAATTCGCTGCGCAGCGGGCGGGCCATATCCTCGTCGTAAATGACGACCTGCACGAGGCCGGTCGAATCACGAAGGTCGATGAAGGCCACGCCACCGTGATCACGGCGTCGGTCAACCCAACCGGCGAGGGTGACCTTCTGGCCGACCAGGGCCTCGGTCACTTCAGTGGCATGATGTGTTCTGTAAGCCGTCTGGCTCATTGTCTTGTTTCTCCTCGATTTTTCGCGCGAATACGTCAGATTTCGACGGTTTGCTGGGCAACCACAGTATCCGGCTCCCACGACGTGCAATCGGCGGCAACCTGCTCGCCCGTGACGATGTTCTTGACCTCGTCGCCAGCGGGCTCTGCGCCTTCCGCACCTTCGGCAGCGGTGGCCGGGAACCACACGTACGGAATGCCGAGTTTGTCCGCGTACTTGATCTGCTTGCCGAGCTTGGCCGCGGTGGGTGCCACGTCAGTAGCGATGCCGCGCGCACGCAGTTGGTTCGCAATACGATTGGCGGCCGGGCGGTCCTCTTCATTCCACACAGCGACCAGCACGGCGGCCGGGCTGACACGGCTGGCGTGAGCGCCGGCGGTGTGCAGCATGTAGCTGACCAGTCGGCTCAGGCCGATGGACAGGCCCACGCCCGGGTACTTGCGGTTGCCCTGGGAAGCGAGATTGTCGTAACGACCACCGGAGCAGATGGAGCCGAGTGATGCGGCACCGTCGAGGAAGGTCTCGTAGACGGAACCGGTGTAGTAGTCGAGACCGCGGGCGATCTTCAGGTCGGCGATGACGGAACCGGGGCGGATGGCGGCGGCTTCGTCGACGATCATGGCCAGGGTATCGAGTCCCTGACGAGCCAGCGTGTAGGACTCGGAATCCTTGACGATGCCGTGAGCCTCGCACAGCGCATCGAACTTGGCGGCAAGCTCGGCACCATCGGAGGCGGTGAGCTCGGCCAATTCGAGGCAGGCGCGCGCCTGTGCTTCGGTGGCGCCGCAGGTCTCGGTGAGCAGTCGGGCCACCTCATCGGCACCGATTTTGTCGAGCTTGTCGATCTCGCGCAGCACGCCTTCGACGTCCGTCAGGCCAAGGCCACGGTAGAACCCCTCAGACAACTTGCGGTTATTGGCGTGCACGGTGGCCTTGGGGAGGCCATACGCGCGCAGCTCTTCCAGTGCGGAGACCATGACCAGCGGCAGTTCCACTTCATAGTGGTCGGGCAGGTCGCCGGCGCCGATCACGTCGATGTCGGCCTGTACGAACTCGCGGAAGCGGCCTTCCTGCGGACGCTCGCCACGCCACACCTTCTGAATCTGCCAGCGCTTGAACGGGAACGCCAACGCACCCGAGTGCTCGACCACATACCGGCTCAGCGGCACGGTCAGATCGAAATGCAGGCCCAAACGCTCTTCAATCGGAGTGTCGGATTCATGACCGACCTCCTGCAAACGGCTCAGCAGGTAAATCTCCTTGCTGGTCTCGCCTTTTTTCAGCAAAGAAGCGCCGGTTTCCACCGCTCGCGTCTCAATGCCGATGAAGCCGTTGAGCTCAAAAACCTTACGAAGCGTATCGATAACACGCTGCTCCACAACACGTTCGGAGGGGAGCCACTCCGGGAATCCTGATATTGATGCACCTTTAGCCACGAAATCAATATAATAGGTGAGGGTTGCGTCAAAACTTCCTGGTTCGCCCGGGATGGGAGACGCTCCCGCTTATGCATTCTACGCTTTAAGGAGCTGGCCATGGCCGACGAAACTGTCACCGAACCCGTAAACACCGCTGCGCCCGAAGAGCAGGCAACGACACCCGCACCCGAGGCCAGCGCGGCCACGCCGGCGCCGACTCCGTCCCCCGCTTCCATGCCGAAACCGCACGCGCCCTCCCCCGCCGCCTTCGCCAAGAAGACTCCGGCGACCAAGCCGCGCGCTGCCGCCCCGGCCGCCGCCACCGCCGCCTATTCCGAGGCTGATGTCAAGGCCGCCGACTTCGTCAAGGATGGCGACGCCGAGCGCGAGGTAGGCCAGTTCCCGGATGTCTCCAAGGAAGAGGCGTTGGCACTGTACGCCCGTCGTTTCCTGGATCTCAAGGCCAAGCTCGATCTGTTGGCCACCCGTCTGGCTTCCCCGAACATCAAGGCCCGTGAAATCGACGAATCCGTGAAGCTCTTGGGTGAAGAAACCTCCGAGCCGGCCGTCGTGGGCGATCTTGCCGCACTCAAGGCCCAGTACGAGGAGCTGAAGGCCGCCGGCGAGGCCAAGAAGACCGAAATCGCCGAGGCACGCAAGGCCGCTCAGGCCAAGGCCGTTGCCGAGCGCACCGCCATTGTCGAGAAGGCTGAAGCACTGGCCGCTTCTCTGGGCGACAACACCAACTGGCGCTCCACCGCCGACAAGTTCCGTAACCTGTTCGACGAGTGGCAGAACCACCAGCGCACCACCGTGCACATCGACAAGCCGGAGGCCGAGGCGCTGTGGAAGCGCTTCTCCGCCGCCCGTACCACCTTCAACCAGGCTCGCCGCAAGTGGGCTCAGGCTCGCGACAACGAGCGTACAGCCGCCAAGGAAGCCAAGGAAGCGATTATCGCCGAGGCCAATGAGCTCAAGGATTCCACCGCTTGGGGTGAGACTTCCCGCAAGTTCAACGATCTGATGGACCGTTGGAAGAAGGCCGGCCGCGCTGGCCGTAACGAGGACGACGAGCTGTGGGCCAAGTTCCGCGAAGCCGCCGACACCTTCTTCAACGCTCGTCAGGCCGATCGCGATCAGATCAACTCCTCCGAGAAGGAGAATCTGGCTGCCAAGGAGGCTCTGCTGGTCAAGGCCGAGGCTCTGGTGCCGGTGAAGACCGACGCCGAGGCCAAGAAGGCCCGCCAGGAGCTGGCCAAGATTCAGGAAGAGTGGGATCAGATCGGTTACGTGCCGCGTGACGATATGCGCCGCATCGAGAACCGTCTCGACGCCGTTGACAAGCAGATCAAGGCCATCGAGGATGCCGCTTGGAAGCAGACCGATCCGGAGGCCGACGCCCGCAAGTCCAGCTTCGAGGAGCAGCTCAACGCCCAGCTCGCCGAGCTCGACGCCAAGATCGCGGCCGAATCCGATCCGAAGAAGAAGGCCAAGCTCGAAGCCGAGAAGGCCACCAAGGAGCAGTGGCTGAACGCCATCAAGTAAGGGTCTCGTGCCAGGTTCCCCTCTGAGGGAAGCCTGCAGCAAGGCTGACTGAGGGGAGTTTACGGTTA
>ENA-OOXF01001217-OOXF01001217.1-human-gut-metagenome-genome-assembly--contig:-NODE-1217-length-17338-cov-1.860904_pt1 | contig 17338 bp, 16 predicted proteins | sample MGYA00241586_ERZ501341 | MGnify/ENA primary metagenome ERZ501341 (study PRJEB25962, sample SAMEA2042985) | human gut metagenome | biome: human gut; feature: human-associated habitat; material: faeces... | reverse complement strand
AATGACATCATCAACTTTCCATTCTCTTATACTGTCAGGATATATACGCTGAACATATTCACAACGTTCTTCATCATTGTCATGTATTTGAAAAAACTCAATGATTTTTCCTGCAGATTCTAAAAGTTCATCGTTATACTGAAAAACATGATAAAAGACATTCGCATTGATGATTTTGTTTTCATATGCCCTTTTTAATCCTGATTCATTTTCATAAGGCGATGTAAGATATTCATCTTTTTCAATAATTTTTGCAAGATAACTTTGAAGTTGAAAAAAAGACAAGTACGATTTGCTTTTCATATTCAAGTAGTTACCACTCCATACGTCCAGTCCATCATTTCTTTTTTTATATCCAAGATAACTATAGTCATAATGTTCTGGACACCTGAATGTTTGAACAAGCGTATCATCATAACATTCTTTTAAATAATTTGCCCTTTCAATTTCATCCGTGTGCTCATGAAAATACTGAATAATTTCTTCTTTGCTATGTTGTAATGAAACATCTTCTCTTAAGAGTTGAGGTAAATCACTTAAATCAAAGGGTGGTAATACATTATCGCCACCCTTTTCCTTATCTACTTCTTCAATTCCTAAATCTAATTGTAGATTATCTCCTTCAGAATGATTTCTTCCGCTGTTTTTTGAAGGTTGTTCATATGCTGTACCCATTCCATCTGATGTATCTCTTTGTTTGGTGCTGGATTTTTCGTTAACAATTCCTTCATCAACATTTCCATCATTTCGTTTGCCTTCTTCTCTGTTTCCATTAAGTAAGAGTTCAGTTGATTCCTTACTCGAAGTGAAAAGAGAATCTCTGGCTGCTGTTCCTTCAGATACTTTTTCTTCATCATTGCGTATTTTCCTAAAGGTATCTCCTTGTCTACTGTCAAATTGGGCATTTGATATTCTCCCACTGTTGAGTATGTGATTTGTTCCATTGATAACACTCCCTTCATTTTTTTCAATTTTATCATCTACTAAACGATTGTTATTTTCAATTGTGCGATTTTGAATTATCAATTCTTTTGTAATACGAGAAATCACATTTAAAAGTGAATTACTTTCTTCTTGAAAGGAATTACCTATCACTCCCAACATTTCAGGTGTATTAAAAAGTTCTATTGATATAAAATCATCCGCTTCAAAATAAAATCTTGTTTCAATATCACATCTGCTCATTAAACTGTAGGCAACTGAATTTTCTAAAAGATTTCTATAAAGATTCTTTAGTTCATTTTCCTCATAGCTTTCAAGCAAAGAACCGTCTTTTAATTTCATCAACCTTTTAAAATAATCATCCACATAATAGCCTGTCTGTTCCTTTGCAATTTCTTTGATGAAACTTCCTAAATCCTCATCATTTGAAGTCATATCAAATTGTTTTGCAATTTTATCAATCAATTGTTTATGAAACGACTCTTGTACACTCCATAAATGAAGTTCTCTATTACGTGGACTCCTTGTATCAGCAATATCAAAAACATATCTTATTTTTGTATATCGACCGTCATCATCTATAAGAGCTATACCTTTTGAACCTTTTTTGATCCACCTGTTCATCCTGTTATTCCATGTTTCAAAGTCCGTACAGGCTTTTGCATCAGGTCTTTGCTGATAGATCAATAGTTGGTTGGTAAAATTGAAATTATAAAGATAACCAGATGTTCTTAAAAACGAAAGCCACGCTTCCTCACTTTGAATAATATCATGACATGATTTTTCAAGAAGTTCATATAATGTATCTAATTTATTCAATTCATCTCACCTACCTTTCTTGATTTGTTTTATTTTTTCTTAAAAAGTTCTTATTTCTACACAAATTCTGCACAAGTAAATCTTTTGCACGTTTTTCCATATTTTTATATGCTTCTTCATATTCATTAAAATAATGACCTGTATAAAATCCATATTTTCTATTTCCATTTGTTTCCCAAGTAACAAATTTAGATGGAGATGTAGGACTGTATCCAATAACAATCGAATCATCATTGATGTGTATTTCCTTAATGATTTCATAGGAACCATTTTTTTCGTGATAGAATTTTGAAATATCTATTTTATTAAGACTCAATAAGAACATTGTATTTTCTGTAATATCTTTTCGCTTACAAAAATCAAAATAACGATTCATTCCTTTTTTGTGAATAAGAGTTTCATGATTTTCTTTAGCATAGCGCCAAATATCGTAATGGACATTCAACGGTGCATAAACCAATTCATATCCTCTTTCTAAATCACTAAACAAAAACAAATCTGGATTGAAATTAAAATGATCTAGATTTTGTGTATGATTTCGACTATCAACAATATCAAGTTGGATAGTGCTTTTTGTATGTTTATTCACAGCAACTGCACGAACGATATCATCCTTATTTTTAAGGATATACTCAACTGAATAATTACATTTGGTCTGTTCATCGATTATTTCTTGGCAAATCTCTTTTATTTGTAATTCTTTCACTTTTTATCTTCCTTTCTATCAAATGAAAAAAGGGAGAAATTTCTCCCCTTCATTTTCTGTCTAATCTGTTTCAGATGTCTGATTTGAATATACATTTTTAAACCAGCAACTCCAAAAAGAATAAGAAGTGAAGCTAAAACCGAACAAACATTATTTGTCATTCTTTTCTCCATATTTTCTTTTTGCATAGAAACATACGATCAAACCTAAAGCAAACATTCCCATTGCAACATAGAAACTGATATTACTATCATCACCAGTTTTTACAACAACAGGTTTTGCTTCATCTTTCATAACTACTTTTTGAACTTCTCCTGTATCAGAGATTGTAAATTCAACATCACTTGCAACATTGTAACCTGCAGGTGCTAAATCTTCATGAAGCACATAAGTTTTTGAAACAGTTAATCCTTCGATTCGATGTGGTTCTTTTCCAGAAGTCCATGATTCAACTACTTCACCTGTTTCCTTGTCTTTTAAGGTAAGTTTAGCTCCTTCAATTTCTTTTCCAGTTGTTGCATCTACTTTTGAAATATCTACCTTTGTGATTTCATCTTTCATTTTAACTTTAGTCACACTTCCATCTTCATTTACTGTAAATGTTACATCACTTGCTGTTGCATATCCTAATGGTGCAAGTTCTTCATGCAAGATATATTTTTTACCTGATACAAGACCTCTGATAATGTGAACATCTTTTGTTGATGTCCATTCTTCCACAACATTTCCTTCTTCATCTCTTAATAAAAGTTTTGCACCTTCAAGTTCTTTTTCATTAGTTGCATCAACTTTTGAAATTTCAGTTGCTGTCTTTTTATTAAGAACGTCAAGTTCTTTTGAATAGATGATCTTATCTGTGTGATCATAGCTTAAGTCAATGTCATAGACCTTATTGTTTTTAACATATCCTTCTAATTCTTGTACTTCTTTCAATTCATATTTTCCAAGTGGTAGTCCTGAAATATGAATTTCACCTAATTCATTAGTCACATAATATCCGTTTTCTGAAATATCCATTGAAACAGCTTCACCTTTTTTATAAAGAAGTGTATTTCTTCCATCAAGTGAATAGATGTCTTCTTTTGCTGTTAATTGGAAAGTAACACCTGAAAGATCTTCTAATGTATCTCTGTCTCTTTTTTGTACATGGATTTCACCATGAGGTGCAATGTTCGTTACATTCTTTGTAATGACATATTCTTTAGTTGTTAGATCTTTTTGTTCAAGATTGATTTGATGTACTTTTTCTGAAAGCACATATCCTTCATTTGTTAAAGTTTCCTTTAATTCATATTTGCCCATGAATAACGAATCAATGACAAGTTTTCCATTGGCATCTGTTTTTCCTTTGGCAACAGTAGCTCCTTTTGCATAGCGTAAAGTACCATCAACTGCACTGTAGATATTTTCTTTGGCAGTTAATTCATATTCAACATCAGCTAGTGCTTCATTTGTAGCCTTGTCTGTCTTTGTTAAAATGATTTTTCCTTTTGGCTGTGCATTTTTAACTTTGACAGTTAGAATTGGATCTTCATCCTCATCCTTGTCATAATCTCTTGTATTTGTAATTGTGAATTTCACAGGTTGTTCTAGTTGCAAGAAGCCTTTAGGTGTTTCTACTTCTTCGATAGAATAATCTCCTGCATCTAACTGTAAAGGAAGTGTTACTGTTCCTTCTTCAGCATCCTTTACTGTAACAACGTTTTTAGAATTAGTTGTAAATGTGTCATATTTTTTACCGCTAACTTTTTGTACAACATAGTTTCCTTTTGAATCTTTGATTTTAAATGATGCACCATTTAATGTGACTTTCTTTCCTGATTCGGCATCTAATTTAATAATTTTAAGTTGTGACGTAAATGGTCGGTTATTCACATTGACACGTTTTACCTGTTCAACATCTTTATATTCACTGTAATCATCTGTTACTGAAATTGTGAAATCTGGTGCTGTAATATAATCCTTAGGTGTCTTTGTTTCTTTGACGATATATTTCCCGTAAGGAAGATATGGTGTATTTGCTTTACCATTTGAATCAGTTGTGACGACTGCATAAGTTGTAGCATTGTCCCATCCGACATGGTTAACTTCACTGTATAATTTGAACGTGAACTCTGCTCCTTGTAATCCTTTTACAAGACCTGAAATACTGTCTTTTTCTCCTGACTTGAAAACTTGGATCTTTTGCATATTCACTCTGTTAGTACCTTTTGCACTTCTTGATACTTTTGAAACTGTTTGTCCTTCATAATCGATTGATACACTGATCTTTGCATCATTGAATACCAATGAATCATTTGTTTTTGATTCTTGAATATAATATTTCCCTAATGGCAATTCACTCCAAGCAATCTTTCCATTAGCATCTGTTTTTTTGCTTGATACCAATGCACCTTTTTCATAGTAAGTTTTTGTTCCAGCCTGATTTGTAATCTTTTCACTTGCGTGTAATTCAAAAGTTACACCTTCAGCAGTAGCATCACCTTTTAGACCATTTGTTTTAGAAGTATCGATTTCTTTTTGGAAATCAATATTTCCTTTAGGTTCATCATCTGTAACACTCAATACTGTTGTCTTATCTTTTTCTACTTTGACTGTAAAAGTATCTGTATTTAAAAGATATCCATGAGGTGCTTCTGTTTCCTTGACTTCATAAGTTCCAACCAATAGATCATTCACTTTGATCTTTCCATTTTTTACAAGGGTATTTTCATTATAACCATCATATGAAACAGATTTGATATTGAATTTTGCACCATCAATAAGATCTTGATTTGTATTCTTTTTAGTTAATTCCAAAGAACCAAAATCAAGCCATTCAATATTTAAATATAGACGTGCATCATCAGGATCCATGTTCCAAGTTCCTTGTGCTTGAGTTCCAGCACCTCCATCATGAATAGCTAACGCTGTAAATCGTTCACATCCGTTTCCACATACATTGTCACTCACAAAATTTGATGGTGAATTTTGACATGGTGCTGTGAAATAAAAGCTTTGTCCGCCATAGACTTTTGCAGTACCACCTGTTTGTGTTGCAGAAGTTCCAGCAATGTGAATTGTCACATTTGAAGCCAATGGGATATTCACTTCAGCAGATGAAGCACCATTTAACTTCACAGTATTTGTGACTTGTTGATTGCTTGTCTTATCATAGCTTGCTTTAAACAATGCTCTGTTTCCTGATTTGTTGCCTCCCCAAGAAACACCATTACCTGGATCAGGTAATGAAATGATTCGACGATAGATGTTCATGATATTTGTACCATAATTACTTCCGAATGTTTGGTTGAACAAGTTTTCATCAAAACCTTTCCATTGCCCTGAATAAGCGCCACTTAAAAAGATATGTGTCAAAAGATATTTGATATCATCATTTGTAAGAGGGTCATCTGGACAGATAGCTGTCTTTAGATCAGCATCCGCAGCAAATTCACCATAGGCTGCTGGACCTCCAAAACCATAGTAAAGTAACTTTCTTACGTTTTCATTATTTTCAATGACCTGTGCAGGATATTTACCACTTGCAGGTGTCTTCTTTTCTGCTTCCAAACAGAAAGCCCATTTACCATCGTATTTACATGAATACGTTGACCATGAAGCAATGGATGGAATCTTTCTGCCCCACCATTCTGGATACCTGATATTTTTCACTCTTGTAAATTCTTTAGGAACGGATGGATCATAAGCATTTACGACACTCATTCCAAGCGTATTGAAACACATTGAAAATACCATTCCTACTGCTAAAAAAATCTTATATAGTTTAGAAAGTTTATTTTTCATTTTACTTTTTCTCCTGTTATTTATTGTTTGCAATGCAAGTTTTAAACATTGCCCTACTTCTTTTGTTTATTAAATGCAAAAAGGACAATCTTTCGATTGTCCTATGGCTTGAATACCCATTTATTTAAATACATATATTCCTCCAACAAAAAAAGACAGATCATATCGACCTGCCTGCTTATAATATTAAATGGATAAAGAATGAGAGATTTTTATAAAAATTTGCTGGTAATATTTTGAATTTTCAGTAATTATCTATGATAAACTATTTACTTATTCTTTATCCGTATTTAATTCTATCATGTTTCTACATAGTTTGATAATGATTTACTTATAAATCCAATTTTCATTTGTGCCATAACGATAATGCGAAGCACCACATACTTCTTCATTTCCTGCACAATGTCCTTCATCTAATAATTGGTTAATTAAAATCTTTACTGAGTAATCGTTGCTATTATAGTAAGACTCATAATCTTTATAATCTATTGAATGTGTCAATTCTTTTCCACAATCACATTTAACCCAATATGTTACTCTTAAAATTTTTATTTGTTCTTCCTTTTGAGATTGTTGTGCATTAGTAGTATTTCCACTTAATGCTGGTTGACTTGGTGTTACAGATGAAGATTGATTGCTTTCAACGGAATGTACTGGTGTTTGCTTTGTTTCAACTTTCTTTTGTGTTTTGTTTTCATTTATATTTTGAGTTTTCGTTTTTTCTTGGGTTTGCGCATCACTTTTTACTGATTCTTGATCTTCCTGAATCGTATTTTCTTCTATTTCTTGTTTGGTTGTATCATTTACAGTTTCATCACTTTCATGGGTTTCATCTTTGGATACATCCTTTTTCTTTGTTTTCTTTTTTGATACCTCTTTTTGTGAAATAACTACTGCTTTTTTATTTTCTACATGGCTATTCATTGGTAGTGCATTACAAATAACCAACAATGTAGATAATCCAATAGCTATAATACTGCTTTTTTTCATCATTCATATCCTCTCTTTCCTGTTGCTTCAATCATTACTTATCTTTTGAAATTTGTAATATACACATTGTAATTACACCTATTAAAGCACCTATTTGTAGTGATATTATCGAAATAATAATTTCTTTCATTTCAATCACTTCCTATCTTGAGTATAAACCACACTTTTTTTACTTTTCAAATCTGTCTTTATTCTATACTAATATTACTTTTCCCAGTAAGATAACAGGAAAGGGGTTCTTAGGGGAAAACTGAGTCACATTTCCCCACAAAAAAACAGACTCCCCCTTCACTAAGTCTGCTGAAATAAAATGTACAAAAAATACAGTTATATATGTAACTGTCATCTTTCTTGCTCTTTATTTCTTCTTTTTGCCCATCCTTTTAAAAGTTTCAATATAACTTCACTTTTTTCTCTAGGTGTATAGTTTTTTGGAAAATATTCATTAATATCCTCCATTTTAAACGATAATTTTTCTTTCTGATTTGCTTTTTCTTCCTTCATTATTGAATAAATAACGTTTTCATCTAAACGATTTTCTCTTGATAACTCCTTCATTCTTATTGCTTGAGCATGTGACGGTGTTAAATCAAGTTCTATAATATTTTTTACAACAAATTGTTGATTTTCTTTTGAAAGATATGAAAGTTCCACAGCTGGATTAAATGCAATCTTTTTTCCATCACTTCTTATACCATCAACCATATCACGTAACGGCTCAATTAATTCTGTTAAACGTATAAATCTTCTAATTTGATCTCTTGATTGTTTTACTTCTTCACTTAATATATCTACTGACCACTTATTTTGGGACTTCTGTGCAACTTGCGTAGAAGTTGATGATATCTGTTTCCCTTGGTGTTTCATTGCATCTAATTTCAATTTGTAAGCAAATCCTCTTTCAGTTGGTAAGATGTTTTCCCTTTGTATATTTGAATCAACCATAATAATTGTTGCTTGGTCATCAGTAAGTTCTCTTACAATGGCCTGTATCTTTTCTTGACCATTTACCATTGCTGCATTCATTCTTCTGTGACCAGAAATCATTTCGTATCCGTGACCATTTGGATGCGGTCTTACAAGAACAGGAACTAAAATACCATTTGCTGAAACACTTTTTACAAGTTCAGACATCTGTTCATCATTTCTAACTCTAAATGGATGATTTTTAAACTCCTGAATATCTTCAACAGGAACTTCCATTATCTTCTCTAGTTTTGCCTCCTGTCTTTGTTCTTCGTTGGTAAATAAATCATCGTACGTAGGAACTCTTATGTCGTTTATGCTCTTTTTCGGCATTTAAGATGACCTCCTTTGTAAAAGCTTCATAAGCTTTAGTTGCTGCACCTTTTGGATCATATTGAAATATGCTTTCTCCTATACCTGTACTTTCTGCTGCCTTTGTACATCTTGGAATTGTTGTATCAAATACCTTAATATGCCCTCCAAAGTTTTCTCTAACTTCATGTGTGATTTTCTTTGATAGATTTGTTCTTTCATTTGTCATTGTAATCAACACACCTTCAATTTTTAAATCATGGTTAAGGTTTCTTCTAACCATATTAATTGATCTTAATAAGTCAGCCATACCTTCAACTGCATAAGGTTCTGCCTGTACAGTTATAACAACTTTATCTGAAGCAGTAAGAGCATTAATTGGTAGATTATCCAGTGATGGATTTGTATCAATAATTACATAATCATAATCATCTTTTACGGTATCAACAAATCTTTTCAATACCGTTTCTCTACACATAGCACTTTCTAATTTAGAATTTATTCCTGCAAGAGAAATATTTGATGGAACAATATCAACATTTTCATTACTGTGAAGTATTAGCTGTTCTCTATCAAGTTGTATATCTTCAATAACTGATACAATAACATCCTTCATAGATAAAGGATATTGTGTACTGTCATAAAATCCAAATGCTTTTGTTGAATGTCCTTGTGGATCTAAATCTAACAGCAATACCTTTTTGTTATTTAATGCAAGACATGCACTTAAACTAACAGATGTCATTGTTTTACCTACACCACCCTTTTGATTTGCAATTGCTATTACTTCGCTCATTTGTAATCACTCCTATCTTTATATATAGCATTAAATTGACCTCCTTTCTTTTTTGCCAATCATTGATTGGCTATGTAAAAAAAGCCATCTGCTATGATGACTTTTATATGCTATCTTTCTTGTTGTTTATGTTTTGTATTTTTACTGTAGTCTTTTAATGGAACTTTCTTATCCATTACATGCTCTCTAAGTTTAAAAAAATTATCATGACTTTCAGAAGCAATGATATAGTCAAAACAGAATTTTCCTCTGTCGGCTGATGGTTCAACTGTGCTTAAATACCTTTTATTATTAAAAGAAGAATATATAAAAGCATCTCCAACCACTAAATCTTTAGCAAGTCTTATATTACCCTCATAGAATAAAACGAAGGGTGGACATGCAATTTGTTTCAAAACTGTAGGATAGTTGTTATCTAAAATTGTTACATACTTTGTTTTCAATCCTCTTTTTAATTTAATAAATTCATTTTCATCTACAGGAACTTTTGCTTTTATATCATTATATATTTTTTCAAAGTCACCATCATGCTTCAAAGCAAAATAAAGCAATACATTATTCATAAATTCATCACCTCCTTTATATGAAAAAAGGAAATCCATTTTGAATCTCCTATGCTTATTAAATTGTTTACTTAGTCCCTCTCAATTTCTAATATGTTACCTAGTTTGTTAGAAAAAACCTATTTTTGTTAGATAAAAATTCAAGAAAAGTTCCACACTTTGTTAGAAAGAAAAAAGGATATTTAATAAGTAATAATACTTATCAAACATCCTATTTTTAATAGAAAAACCAATAAAAATGGCGGCACTTATGGGATTTGAACCCATGACCTTACGCTTAGGAGGCGTATGCTCTATCCAGCTGAGCTAAAGCGCCACATCTTTTTTCTGCCCGTTATAGCTCATTTAGGCTAGATACTGCTCTACGCTTAGGAGGCGATTGCATTATCCAGCTATGCTACGAGGACAAAGCCTCTATTATCCTAACAAATATTTATTTAAAATACAATCTATGTATCTAATTCTTTCATTTTATTACGAAAGTCAATGATATCATTAAAAAGCATACGAATGACACAAATCATTGGTACTCCAATGAACATTCCAATAAAGCCAAAGAAATGTCCAAAGACGGTAATAGAAAGTAAAACCCAAAATGGTGAAATACCAACAACATCTCCTAAAATCTTTGGTCCTAAGAATAAACCATCAAATTGTTGTAAAGCAAAGACAAAAACTAAGACTGCTAAAGCATGGAATAAATCTCCTGTCATCAAGGCTACAAGAACAGCAGGAAACCCACCGATAAATGGTCCAAAGTAAGGAATCATATTCGTAATCAAAATAAAGACAGCAAGAATTGGGAAGAATTTTACTTTTAAAATAGCGAGTCCAATAAATGCGATAATTCCAATAATTAACGAATCTAAGAATTTTCCATAAATAAATTGTCCAAAGATTTGATGTGAGCGTACTGCATAATCATGAATAAGTTGTATTTTTTCTTTTGACATAAAAAGTGAACATAAGCGATCAAAGATACTTACAAGCCTTTTTGCTTCAATTAAAACATAAGGTGTAAAAATCAAACCTAAAACAGCTGTAATAATCGTACTTCCTGCTTTAAAAAGAGTCCCAAGTGTTGCAATAGGATCTATAGCTTCAATTGAATTAACATATTTAACAACCATTTCATCTATCTTAATGATAACTTCACTGGCAAGATTACTTCCTAAATAAGTTTCCAATGTTTTTTCAAAGTTTTTAATATACAAGGTTAAATTATCCGCAATATTGACAACATAATTGACAAGTGCTGGAATGATTGCAATCATTAAAACAACAATAATTAAAACAAAGACAACAAAAACAAAAATAGAAGAAATTGTATGACTATATTTAATAAGCTTTTTATTTTGAAAAGAGTCTAAAAACATTTCAAATTTATAAACCAATGGTTGTAAAAAATAAGCAAGTATTGCTCCTACAATCAAAGGAATAAAAGCTGATAAAATATTGGAAAATAATGAAATATCAAATGTTTTATAAATAAAAATAATAAAATATTTAATAAAAATTTTAATATTGGAAATAATATAACTAGCAAAAGTATTCAAGAAATTGAACAATATATTTTAAATATTAGTTCTTATGAAGCAAAAGCTGAAGTAATGATTGAAAGCAATAAAAACATAAATAAATATGTGTTAAAGCAAGAATATAATAATTCTGGTAAAATAGAACAAATAGTACTAGAGCCATCTAATATAGAAGGTTTAACAATATCATATAATGAAGGAAACCTTACTATTAATAATACTAAATTAAATTTACAAACAGTTTATAATAACTATAAATATGTGGTAGACAATAATTTATGGCTTAATTCGTTTATAAAAGATTACAGAGAAAGTAATAATAAAAGTATTAGTGAAAATAGTGACTATATAGTAATGACAGTAGATATTTCAGACAGTAACAATTATGGAAAAATTAAAATTCTATATATAAATAAAACTACAGGAAATCCAGAAAAAATGTTAATACAAGATAAGAACCAAAAAAATATGGTTTACATATTATATAGTGAGATAAGAATAAATAGTGTAAGTAAATAAATAACAAAAGTTTTTTAACTATTTTTATCTCTATCTAATATTTAAAATATATCAATAAAAAAACTTTAAATCTACAAATATTAGGAGTGAAGAAAATGGTAGTTAAAAGAGGAGATATGTTTTATGCAGATTTAAGTCCAGTTGTTGGTTCAGAGCAAGGGGGAATAAGACCTGTTCTTATAATACAGAATGATGTTGGAAACAAACATAGTCCTACAGTAATTGCTGCTGCAATTACATCACAAGTTACTAAAAATAAATTACCAACACATATAGAAATTGGGCCACAAGAGGGTGGATTAAAAGAAGAATCTCTAGTGTTAACAGAGCAAATTAGAACTATAGATAAAAGCAGATTAAAAGAGAAAATTGGGCACATAGAAAATGAAGAAATAATATCTAAAATAAATAATGCTTTAGGTGTAAGTTTTGGTTTAGAATAAGCAAAATATAATATAAAGAAAATACGAAATAAAAAAATAAAGATAAATTAAATAAAAAGATGAAATTTCTCAGTTTGGCTAGAAGATTTATAAGCAAAGTAAAAAAAATAATAATAATAAAATGAATGAACCCAAATGGCTAGAATTTTAATAAAGACAAAATTGTTCTTATTAGAATTCTACCAAAATTTTTTATGTTAGACAGGTTGAGTAAAGATATAAATTATTTAGTTTATTATCACACTTTCACGTCACTTTAAAATATTTTTTGCACACAAAAAAACGTTGATTTCTCAACGTTTATCAGATGTTTTATTTAATTAATTACCAACTCTTTAATATATTTTCTTGATAATCTCTGTATTTTTGCTTAAATTCTTCTTTTTTATCTGGTGGTAATTCTCCTATTTTTCTTCCTAATTTTGTTTGCGAACCTGTGTATATTTTCGTTGTTTTTATTACAGAATCATTGTTTAGTCCTATTGACTTTGCTACTTGGCCTTTTAATTCAACATCATATCTTCCACAAGAAGCTGAAGAAGAAACTATAACATAATTAATATCTATAAATTGAAGTCCATTATCTTCGTCATTTCCTATTATTAAAATTGGTCTTGCCTTTTCTAAATTATCACTTGGTTTTGTTGCTTTGTATGTCCATATTTCTCCTATCATTAGTCCCATGCCTCCATTTCTGGTTGGAAAATTTCATTTATAAAGTAATTTGCTATACTTTCTTTAGAAATTGTTTTATCACTTCTTTCATCTGGGTCTAATCCTCTTCTTGATAAAATCCAAGGTTCTTGCTCATGGCTTATTTTTTCTAAATATTTTGCATCATATTTTCCAAAGTTCTTTATAACATAATTAATAATATCTTTTGCTTCATCATCTAATTCTTCAACCTCGAAATTAGTATCTATTGAATTGTATTGGTAGTTTTTAAATATGTCATATACATTTCTTACTACTGGTCCATGTACCCAACCTTCTAAATCATCTTTAAATAGCGGTCTATCGTAAAAAGCATAAGAATAACCTTGTGCTAAATACAATAATTTTTGCAATTTTAAAGGTTCTGGGTGTATCTTATTTATAATCCATTTTGCAATTGTTAATGCGTCATAGACTTTTTTCATATTACTACCTCCCTTTTTATTATATGTAACCTTTTAGAATTATATCATATTTTTATGTAAATTTCAATTTTAATTACACATCGTATCCTACCAACACAATTCTATCATAATCAGTTGTTTTGTCAAGTGAAAATATTGATTTTCTAGCTTTCAACGTATAAAAAATTAAGAACTCAAACCTTAAATTTAAGTTCTTAATTTTATTATTTGAATAATTTATTAAACGTATTCTTTCCAACTATTCCATCTTGTGATAATCCATTTCTTTTTTGAAATTCTCGTACCGCACTTTCTGTTGCGGGTCCGAATATTCCGTCTGCATTAATGTTAAATAATTTGCAAATAAGCATTGATTGAATTAACCATGTGATGTTTCCTTCTGCACCTCTTCGAACATTTATGCAGGCATTGTAAGTGTTAGTTCCAAATATTCCATCGACTGCTAGTTTACTTCCAAACTGTTTATTTAATTCTGTTTGTAATCCCTTCACCAATGCCTTTTTCGTCTCATTTCCATAAATATTATCTACTGAAATATTTAAGCCATATTTTTCATTTAAAGAGGTTTGTATTGTAGCTATTTTTCCCTTTTCTTGGCTTTGCTTTGATACTCCTTTTTCATTTGAATTTGCTATTTGATCAAATGGAAAATTGTCACCCGGGCAATTTGTTGCATTTACATTTTTATGAACTTGTACTGTGTTTATTCCATATTTATTTTTTAAAAAATTTACAAGTTCTCTTCCAGCCTTAATCTCCTCCTCTTGCATTATTTCTTCCTTATAATCTCCTTCAAAGCAAATTCCCAATGAATCATAATTTGCACCATATGCATGAGCTCCAACCTTATCCTCTGGACGAAGTCTATATATTGTGCCGTCTTTTCTTACCAGAAAGTGATATCCAGCTCCACTCCAACCATTGTTTAAATGCCATCTGTGAATATCTTCAGCAGAACACTTTTTGGCCGCAGCATGATGCAAAATTATTCTTTTAGTAGAGCTACGTGTATCCATTTGTTTAAAATTTAAATTTGTATTAATTATATTCATATTTATTTCTTCTCCCTATTGCTAATAGCCTTCTGTCCTAATAAATACGTACTTATTACTCCTTGAACAACAGCTATTACTTGTACTATTTGAATCGCATATGGTATTGTTATTCCTTCTACAGCATTAATTCCAGTAACCAAAGCACTAATAATTGCCAAAACATTTATTGTATATTTTGCTATCGTCTTAATCTTTTCCATATTAAATCCTCCTAATATATTGTATTCGAGAATTTTTTTATTGAGACTATTTATACAAATTTAGACAAAAATTTATTAGATTTTATAACCATAATTAATATCAAAAATAGACAAACAAATTGCTTCACTGGAGCTAAACAACGGGAATAGCCGAGCCGTGTCGGGCAAATTGTCCACTGGACAATTTTCTAATCCTCCTTTTCAATTCCCGTTTTTTTATAAAAAAATACTAGAATTCTCTAAAAATTCTAGTTTTCTATAAATTCTGGAGCTAACAACGGGAATCGTCGAGCCGCGTCGGGCAAATTATCCACTGGACAATTTTCTAATCCTCCTTTTCGATTCCCTTTTGTAGTTATCCTGTATTTTCTGGAGCTAACAACGGGAATCGAACCCGTGACCTCCGCCTTACCAAGGCTGCGCTCTACCTACTGAGCTATGATAGCATATGTTGCTTCCGGTTTGCATCAGAAGCTTTTATATATTACTTTCTGCTTGTATATTTTTTGCAGTTTTCTTTCTAATTCTTTGTATCGCATTGTCCACAGATTTTACTGGGGCATCTAATCTTTCTGCAATTTTTACATAAGATTCGCCTTGTACATATCTATTAAGTACTTTCTTTTCAAAGTCACTTAAAGATGAGTCTATCACATTTTCTACACTTGAAAAGTATTCTTTTTTCGTGATTGTATCTAATGGATCTTCTATTACTGTGTTTTCAAGCACATCCACTATTTGCGTATCATTGTTTCCATCTTCGTTTTCAAAAGCTGTCATATTCAATGATAAATATGAATTTAGTGGCATATGTTTCTGTCTATTAGAGGATTTTATTGCTGTTATTAATTGTCTTTCTATACATAAATTTGCAAATGATTTAAATGAATTCTGCTTGTCCGGTTTGTAATCTTTAATTGCTTTATATAAGCCTATCAAACCTTCTTGAACTATATCTTCTTTTTCGGCACCAATTATAAAATATTTATTCACTTTTGAATTTACTAGGTCTTTATATTTGCATATTAAAAAATCTAGCGCATCTGTATCTTTTTTATTTATCAATTCCAGTAGTTCATCATCAGACATATTATTATAATTGTTGTTCATTTTCAAATAAGTTCCTCCTAATAGTGCCTCATTGGTTTGTATTATATGCTAAAAAAGCTTGAAATGTCAATATTTTTTGCAAATTATTTTGATTTTCTGTTTTAATTTTTTCATATTTCATTAGTTTAGTATATAACCTATTGTACTACTACTTTTATAATATTATTTATTGCTAAACCGTCATTTTTGCGGTATAATCATTCTATTAAAATTTAAGGAGATTTTTACAATGGCTTTTGATGGTATTGTAACTAAAGCAGTCGTTTCAGAATTGAATACTTGCCTTATTAATGGAAAGATAAATAAAATTTTTGAGCCTAATAAAAACGAGATTTTATTGGGTATTTATTCTGGTGGAAAAAATTATTGTTTGAATATTTCTATTGATTCAGTAAATTACAGAATTAATTTAACCACTAATTCTAAACCTAACCCTCAAAATGTTTTAAATTTTTGTATGGTTCTTAGAAAGCATTTGACAGGTGGAACTATCAAGAAAATTTATTCTAATGGTTTAGAACGTATTGTTTTTATTGATATTGATGTATACAACGAGCTTAATGATTTAATTACAAAAACTCTTGTTGTTGAACTTATGGGAAAACACAGCAATATTATATTGCTAAATTCGGAGCATACAGTTATCGATAGCTTACGTCATCTAAATAAGTTTGATAACTCAAATAGAGACATCTTCCCCGGTTCGAAATATTTGAATATTGAAAGTGCTAAAAAGGACTTTCTTGCAGTTAAAACCTTCGATGAGTTTTATAGAGATGTTTCAATAGATAGCGAAAATTTGCCATCAACATTATCTAAAGTTTACAATGGATTTGGAAAAAAGAATATATCATATTTATTAGAAACATTGAACATTCCAACAGCTGTTTCTACTAATAATTTAAAAGAAGTTTACTCATATCTAAAAGATTTATTTGCAAACATGCCTGATAACGTTGTTTTAAAAGAATATCCTTCTGTTAAGAAAGATTACTTTGCTTATAAATCAACAAACGATGGACTTGCTGTGAACTTCTATTTAGATGATTTCTATACTTCAAAAGAACAGTCTGAGCAATTCAAGCAGTACAGAGATACAGTATTAAAGCTTGTTTTAAATCATGTTGGAAAGATAAAAGAAAGAATTATCACAATAGATTTAAAAATTGCCGATTGCACAAATGCTGAAAAATACAGATTATATGGTGAATTAATAACTTCAAATTTATACAGAATACCAGATTATCCACAGGCTGAAGTTACTTTGGAAAACTATTATGATAACAACAATTTAATTACTATACCATTAGATGAGAAATTTAGTCCATCTAAAAACGCCAAGAACTTTTTCCAAAAATATAGAAAACTTCAAAATACAATAGCTATTGTAGAAAAGCAAAAAGAATTGTCAGAGGCTGAGTTATCATACTTAGAAAGTATTGTTTATGAATTAG
>ENA-OOXF01001210-OOXF01001210.1-human-gut-metagenome-genome-assembly--contig:-NODE-1210-length-17382-cov-10.927916_pt1 | contig 17382 bp, 20 predicted proteins | sample MGYA00241586_ERZ501341 | MGnify/ENA primary metagenome ERZ501341 (study PRJEB25962, sample SAMEA2042985) | human gut metagenome | biome: human gut; feature: human-associated habitat; material: faeces... | reverse complement strand
TCCTCCTTGTGGCTTTTCCAGTTCCCGGACGGGAGCCGGATACGCTCGCCGTTCTTGTCAAGGTCATAAACCTTCCGGCTCTTGGGAAGCCATTTCCCGGTTTCGTCCATTGCCCGCATGGTCAGCAAGATGTGGGCGTGGGGATTCCCGTCCCCCTTATCGTGAATGGCAAAATCGGCAATCATGCCTTTGGAAACAAAAAACTCCCGGCAATAGTCCCGGATCAAGTCGGCGTGTTGCTCCGAGGGGATTTCCCTCGGTATGGCAAGTACGATCCTGCGGGCAAGCTGGGAGTTCCATTGTTTTTCTACGGCTTCGGCAGCGTTCCACAAGTTGTTGCGGTCTGCGTACTCCGGTGGGGCGTGGGGCGGCAGCATGATTTCTGTGTGGACGATCCCTCGTTTCTCGGAATAGTATTTCTGCTTCTGGTCGTACTCAGAAAACAGCCGTTCGCCGCTCTGGTAAGCTGCGGCGGCTACGGCTGACTGGCGGTTGCTGCGCTGGACGATTTTTATATCATGGTGGGGACAGGGCATAACGGCTTCCTCCTTCCTGTGGTTGATTGGATGGGGTGGTGGTTTGCCACCTCATTTTGGGTAAAAGAAAAGCAGGAAACCGTTAAATGATTTCCTGCTCGGTGGTGCCGCTGATAGGCGGCTGGTATTCGGTTTTGAAAGTTCGGGATAAGATAGCTCGATGATGGACACCTTGATAATCTGCTTAGCTCATGATTTCAATTATTTGCTCAATAAACTGTTCGGCATTTTCCATATTATAAACTTTTTCATTGATGACAATTTTTCCTGATGATGTCGCAAATACACTGTTGATCAATGAAACATCGTCATACACATAAACGGAAAGTGTCTTGTCCCCTAAATCAGATGTAGACCCATTTGAAAATAGCGTACCAATTGTTCTCCTGTAAGTGTATTTATCTAATAAGGCTAAAATTGTACTCTTTTGTTCTATGGTAATGTCCTGATAGTCCACAGAGTCAATGTATGCCTCACCATTTTTAACTCCAAGCTCACTGTATACCATTTTTATCTGATTGTTATCCTCTGCAACATCTGAAAGTGATAGAGGCTTGAAATATACGATACAGCAAATTAAAAATGCAATCACAATTACTACAAGACATAGTATTTTCTTTTTCATACACAATATCTCCAAATTCCAATCTGTCGTTGACCTCATTATACTTTATCCAGCCGGACAAGTATAGCTGAATTTTTGTAAAATTGTCGTAAACTTGTTGGACGGAAACAGCTTGAAGCGCAAGGTGTTCCCGGGCAGCAAGTCCACAAAGGGGTAGCTGGCGCAGCCAGCGCAGGGGAAGCGTAGCGTCCCCTGTGATGATTGGAAGCAACCGCAAGTGTGCTGGAAATCATCCGCTTTCCGCAGGAAGTCCCCGGCAGGGCGCAACGCACCGGCTCGACCGGTGTATAGTTGCGCCCTTACTCCGTAAGGGGTTCCCCGGCTACCCGACCTTTCACGCTTTCCGCAACAGCTTCCTTCATACCAGTTTGGGAAAATGCCTGTTTCAGAATGTCCATCACATCATCGTCTGTCAGTACTTCCGGCCTTATCAGGAAACTTTCCAACATAGCCCCTCTGGTGCAGAGCCGATGCGTCCGTTCCTTCCGGGTAAGCTGCTTCATCTGGTGTTCCAATATCTTTTGTTCGTGCTGCGCCCGCCGCAGTCTGGCTTCGCCTTTGGCAAGCTCCCGGTTGAGCTTTTCCAGCTTTTCATTCATCACGGTAGCCCTCCTTCTTGGGGAGCAGCGTGTAAATACGGTTCGGTTCTCCCACACCCCGGCGCACCCGCAGGATCAGTCCGGCATCCTCCAATTCTTTCAAGGAACGCTTGACGGTCACGGGACTGCGGGACAAGGCCGCTGCCAGCTTCACAATGGGGAAACGGACAAACAGTATCCCGTTGGTATCCTCCGCACCTCCCGCAAGGGTGGCGTCCAGCAGGCGGGCATACATGACCTTTGCGGTACTGCTGACCGGCAGCCTCAGCATGGCGGTGGGAAGTGGCATACAGGGCGGCAGAACGGTATCTGCGGTCATAAATTCAAAATCCATTTAGTCGGTTTTCTCCTTTCGCTTGGCTCGTTTGGACAGGTAACGGGGGCAGTCAATCACGACAGCCCGGAAGCTCTGTTTGCACTCATGCTGACACTTCCGGCACAGGTCGTTGTAGGTCACACGCCCCCGGTCATTGAGGAAGAAGGACAGCTCCAACTTCCGTTTCTTGCTCATTCTCGGCATGGTGCCTCCTATCATAGAAAATCCGCCCATTTCAGCCGTAACGGTGGAGATGGGCGGATAGCGGTTTTTGGTGTCATGTTTCGGGGCGATTTTTAAGAAAAATACGGCCATAGAGCCGCTTGGAAAAGCCCCATAGTATCACGGACGGGGCAGACTACACCCTGCCGATTTGTCGTGTTTGGGTAGCGTTTTGGTGTCAGTTCTGCCGGGTTTCCCTGATGTCGTTCCTGCCCCTGAATCTCACAGCAGCGTTTCGTTCCCGTTGGTACGCTCGCTGCGGTCAAGGTTCCTCCAACTCCTTGCCGCAGGTCGTTGCGCTACATCGCCGGGGAGCATATCCCATCAGGCCGGTCATTCGATTGGAAATAATCCATCGATGAACTGACTTAATCATAGCTCATTTTTGAACCCTTTCCCGTATGTCCAGAAAGTAGGAATACCGCCCCAAAATCGAAAATTTCCACGATTTCGGAACGGTATGGTATAATGGTTATATATGCTCGAAAACCACATGGAAAGGGAGTGACAAACCGATGAAAGACCATGTTTCCTTGCAGGAACGGTTGAAAGATTTACGGGTGGAAAAGGGGCTGAAGCTGGAAGAACTGGCGGAAAAGACCGGCATTTCAAAATCTGCTTTAGCCAGCTATGAAAATGAAGAAAACCGAAATAAGGAAATCAATCACGGCAACCTTATCACACTGGCAGACTTTTATGAGGTGTCCATTGACTATCTGTTCTGCCGGACAGAAAACCGGGAACAGATCAACACCCCGCTGTCTGAACTGCATTTGACCGATGAAGCTGTGGCGCTTCTGAAAAGCGGACGAATCAATACCCGGCTGCTGTGCGAGATGATGTCCCACGAAAAATTTGCGGAGCTGATGGCTGACGCAGAAATCTATGTGGACGGAATGGCTACCATGCGGTTCCATGACATCAATAGTGCGCTGGCCGCTGTCAGGGCAATGATACTGGAAGAACATCCTGAAGCTGCCGCAGACCGTTCCCTGAAAATTCTGGAAGCCGGTCAGATAGCGGAAGAAGATTTTTTCTGCCATGTGACACACAAAACATGGGACGCTATTCTTCACGATATACGCAAAGCCCATGAAAACGACATGGAGAGTGCGCCGGATACTACACCCGCCGATGAACTGATAAAGGAAGTCCGAAAGGCCATGCAATCCCCCGGCGATAGGATACAGGAATTTCTGGAAATCTTCTGCAAGGCATTCCAGCTAAAATACAAGCGGCTCACAGACGAGGAAAGAACAACCCTGAAAAGGCTGTTCAAAAGATCGCCGCTGATTAAAAATTCCGGGATCAACTTCCGGCGCAGGCCGTGGAAATGAAAACTGCCGTTGTGGGAATTGGTGTTCCTGCAACGGCAACGTCTTCTGAATGCTTCTATTATGTGGAAAACTGGAATTTGTTACTTAACAAATTTATTTTTCAATTTATATACTTGATTGAGTTCCTAACAAGTTCATCAGCTCCGCGTCCGTACGACTGGCTCTTTGACAGCGATTAAGGAACGCATAAACTTAGTCAACTGTTGGCTGACGATTTCAGGGTAAAAACCGCTTTGATTTCTTGTCTGAAGTCGGAGCGGTCTTCTGTTATTTCACCAATGATCTATAAGCAGTCCGCTCCGCCTTTTCGCCTTCTTCTCCGGCGAACACGGTTAATGTGTCGCTCAAAGTCACCGTTCTGGAGCAGTTCTGCCAAGACGTATTGCTCAAAAACGGGAACCGTACAGGAATAAAAGCTCAGCTTCCGCTCAAAATCCGCCAATAACCGTTCTGGCAGTACCATGTAACCCACACGGATGGAGGGAGCGATTGTCCTGGTGAATGTATTCAGATAAATCACAGATCCATTTTGAGAAAGGGAAAAGAGCGTATCTTCGTTCTTTCTGGATACGGTTAACTCTGCGTCGTAGTTATCCTCAACGATAAAACCACCATGCTTCTCTGCCCATCGCAAATATTCCATCCGCTTGGACGCGCTTGCCGTAATGCCACTGGGAAAGCTGTGAAACGGTGTAACGTGAAGTACTGCGGCTTTCGTTTGCTCCAGTTCCACCGATTGGATTCCATCAGATCCTAATTTCAGAAGGTCACACTGTATACCGTGAGCCTGATATACTCTGCGGATTTTTTCATAGGAGGGGTTTTCTATCCCGAACAGCCGGTCATTACCGAATAACTGCACGACAAGCCCATACAAATACTCCGCACCGGAGCCTATAATGATCTGCTCCGGTCGTACTTCAATTCCGCAGCTCCGAGCCAGATAGCGAGAAAGAGCTTGCCGCAGTTCTGGGCAACCGTGATTCGGAGATTTTATCATAATTTTTTCTTGATAATCCAAAAGCACCCTGCGCATGGTTTTGGCAAGAACGGTGTATGGAAAATCGCTCTTTGCTTCGTGTGTTCGATTCAAAGGAAGTGGTCCGATATCCCATTCACTCCGGTTAGAAATAAAATCGTCTTCCTGGTAAATGACGAAGTAACCGCTGCGTGCCCGTGCTTCCGCATAGCCCTCTTCACACAGAAGTTCATAAGCATGTTCTACAGGAATAACACTGATCCCCATTTTCTCCGCCAAGGTGCGCTTAGAGGGAAGACGGCTGCCATATTGGTAGGCACCGATGACGATCTCCTTTTTTAACATCTCATATAGTTTTCGATAGATGTATTGTTTGCTATCAATTTTCTTATTCATCTGATTATATAAAATACCTCAATTCTGACTATTTTCTAATATCCAGATTCATTATATACTGTCCGTATCAATTTGTAAAGGAGCACTTTTTATGGAAAGAACAAGATATGACTTGAATAAGGAACTGGCTCAGATGCTGAAAGGCGGAGTCATTATGGATGTTACTACGCCGGAGCAGGCAAAAATTGCACAGGAAGCGGGAGCCTGTGCTGTTATGGCCTTGGAGCGTATTCCTGCGGACATTCGAGCTGCCGGCGGTGTATCCCGAATGAGCGACCCTCAAATGATTAAAGGTATCCAGGAGGCCGTATCCATTCCTGTTATGGCCAAATGCCGCATCGGTCATTTCGTGGAGGCGCAGATTTTAGAGGCGATTGAAATCGACTATATTGACGAGAGTGAGGTTCTGACTCCCGCAGACGATGTATATCACATCGACAAAACCAAGTTCAAGGTTCCGTTCGTATGCGGAGCCCGTGACTTAGGGGAAGCCCTTCGCCGTATTTCCGAGGGTGCGTCTATGATCCGGACAAAAGGAGAACCGGGTACCGGTGATATTGTTCAGGCGGTACGGCATATGCGAGCCATGAACGCAGAAATACGCCGGGTTCAGAACCTGCGTGAAGACGAGCTCTTTGAGGCTGCCAAACAGCTCCAGGTTCCGCTTGATTTACTCCGCTATGTTTATGAGAATGGTCGTTTGCCGGTGGTCAACTTTGCAGCTGGAGGGGTGGCTACGCCTGCTGATGCAGCCTTGATGATGCAGCTTGGCGCTGAGGGAGTATTCGTAGGCTCCGGCATATTCAAATCTGGTGACCCTGCCAAACGTGCTGCCGCCATTGTCCAAGCTGTGACCAACTACAAGGATGCAAAACTGATAGCCCAGTTGTCTGCCGGACTGGGAGAAGCTATGGTGGGGATCAATGAAAGCGAAATCGCTGTGCTCATGGCGGAGAGGGGAAAATAATGAACATCGGGATATTGGCTCTCCAAGGGGCTTTCGCAGAACATGGGACTGTGTTGGACCATCTGGGAATCGAGCATTTTGAAATTCGGCAAAGGCAGGATATAGAGAGATCCTTTGACGCCTTGATTCTTCCCGGAGGAGAAAGCACTGTCATCAGTAAGCTGTTACGGGATTTGGAACTTTTGGAGCCTCTGGCGGAAAAAATAGAAAATGGTTTGCCTGTTTTCGGTACTTGCGCAGGCTTGATTTTATTGGCGCGTGAGGTGGAAGGCGGCGTTTCCTGCTTCGGCTGCATGGACATTTCTGTCAAACGCAACGCATATGGCCGTCAGCTGGGAAGCTTTTATACCGAAGCAGAATTTCATGGTTTAGGCAGGGTGCCAATGACCTTTATCCGCGCTCCATATATACGGTCGGTTGGTTCACAAGCCCAAGCGTTAGCCGTGGTAGACGGGCAAATTGTCGCAGCCAAACAGGGCAGTATGTTGGTTACCGCTTTTCACCCGGAGCTGACGGACAACTTGGCAATTCACGAATATTTTCTAAAAATGATCAAAAATCGATATCGCTTTAGTTGTCAGTATTAGGATACTTACCATTGCTCATATAATTATTCAAGCATTAAGAGGGGAAAGCGTTTATACCTTTCCCCTCTTAATGCTTTATAACCCGATTTTATGCGTAAATCAATTCCGTATGCAAAATCTCCTCTACTGCATTTCGAATATTGTTCATTTTCTATATCCATTCAAGCGGTTTATCGGTTTTAGTTGCTCCGTCACACCCTGCTTATCGGCACATTCCTTTACCATCCGAAAGGACATAATCCTTTGCCTGTTCATCTATTTCGGCAAGGTAAGCGTAAGGTTCCAGAATAAGAGTAAACTTCTGTGAAATCGTATAAAGGGATAAAGAAAGTAAACTGCGATTAATCCTTTATTTTCAAGGCTTTTGAGGATTTTACTATGATCCTATAACGGGTGGTAGCAGTCTAAGGCCTTAACGGTTTTAAATTCCAATCTGTACTTCAAAAATTATTCTCCTGTTATATCTTCAAAAGTCTTATTCTGCTTCAATTCAATCACACTCAAAATGTCACAATTCAAGGCTTCGCAGATACGAACCAAAGTTTCCATACTGATGTTTTTACCCTTGCCCATATTGGCAATCATATTAGTGGTCAGACCGGCGGCAAGCCGCAAGTCCTCTTTCCTCATGCCACGCTCTTTTAAGGTGTTCCATAGTGGCTGATAGCTAATATGCATAGGCGTCCCGCCTTTCTTTTCATACTCAAGATTTCTGCACTCATTATAGCAGAAATCTTGTGTTTCCACAATATTTTTTGACCGCACCGCCGGTTCCGTCTGGATTGTGCTTTTCCTTTCTCCGCTTTTATTACATCTAATTAGCCATGAGCTGTTTGATCCCTTGTGATTTTGCACCTGGGTTATCATTTCCGTAACCTTCGAGAAGGTTTACAACACCCCATGCGCCCAGACCTGCGCCCAGGGCGATCACAAGGATCTTCAAAGTATCAATCGCGCTTGCAAAAAATGCCATATAGTTCCTCCTTTAATTTCAGAAATTTTAATTTGTGATATGGCCGTATCAGGCCGGACACAAAAAAAGTCGCCGCACTGTTTTTAGAAAAAAATCTGTTTCAAACAGCACGGCGGCATGGGGCAGGAAAAATCCTGCGGTTATTTACTTTTCAGGGAGAATCACGAATCCTCAAAAAATCCTCCTTTCATCGTGACAAAAACAAAGCCTGCCGGGGCATCATGCTTTGACAGGCAGGAACAACTTTATAAAGTCTGGGAAGCCAGATCTTCGGCTGTGACTTCATAATTGCGGTATCGTTCACCGGGACGCATCGGCATCCGGGTAGAAAGAAACTTTTCGATATTAAAAGCGTTCTTCTCATTAAAATCGGAAAGCAGTTTGTAATTTGGGTGTTTGGTTATATCATATTTCCGGGAGAGGAACGGCCGCACACCCCTGATCTGCAGCAGACATTTACCCCCGTCCATGACCGCCAGTTCATCCACCGACATCAGATCCTTTCCCAGCTTTTGAAAATTTTGTCCGTGGGATTCCTGATTGCCCTTTGTGACACTGGTGTTATACAGGTCGATGGTCTCTTTCCCCAATAGGGAGTTCCAGCTTTTTAAGGTGGTTTCTTCTTTACCTCCTAAGAAAAGGGAGGCGTCACAGTTACCGATGATGGTGTCCATGTTGTCTTTATACAGGGCTTTGAGCTGGCTTTGCGCCTGCAACACCAGGCAGGCAGAGATCTCACGGCTTCGGATGGTCGCCATAAGACGTTCCAGATTCGGAATCTGCCCAATATTTGCCGCCTCGTCGATCAGGCAGCGCACATGGATGGGAAGCCTGCCCCCATACACATCATCCGCCCGCTCGCACAAGCGGTTAAACAAAATGGAATAGATCAGACTGATCAAAAATGCAAAGGTTCCGTCCGTATCACTCATAATAAGGAAAAGAGCGGTCCGTTCATCCCCCAGCATATCCAAATCCAGTTCGTCATACATGGTAATTTCCCTGACTTCTTTAATGTCAAAAGGAGCCAGTCTGGAAGCACAGGAAATAAGGATCGACTTCGCTGTTTTTCCGGCAGCGAGCTTATATTTCTTATATTGACGCAGGGCAAAATGATCCGGGTCTTTCTGTTCCAGAGCGTCAAAGAGAAGGTCAACGGCATTTTTGAACGATTCATCATCCTCACGGACCTCCATTGCGTTCAGCATTTCTACCAGTGTGGCAAAATTCTGTTCGTTTGCCGGAGCCTCATAATAGATATATCCGATCAGTGCCGTATAGAGCAGGGTTTCTGCCTTGACCCAGAAATCGTCTCCGGCTTTTCCTTCGCCTTTGGTATTGGCGATCAGAGTCGTGACGATCTTCAAAATATCTTTCTCGGAGTGGATGTAGGCGAATGGGTTAAAGTGCATACTTTTCTGGAAATTGATCGTATTGAATACCCGTATTTTATAGGGCTCATAGATGATCTTTCCTTTTTCATTACGCACAGGCTTTCCGTCCTTGTCCAGCTTTGGTGTGCCTCGCTGCAACATCTTTCCGCATTCCACAAGGACTGTACCTTTCGGATCGGTGACGACGTAGGAACTGTGCATTTGCATCAGATTGGGCTTGATGAAAAAGCGCGTTTTTCCCGAACCTGATCCTCCGACTACCAGTACATTTTTATTTCTTGCATTGGCCGGATTTTTGGGCCTTCCGTTTAACATCAGTCCTTCACTTTGGGTAAGAATGATATTGTTTTCCGGCTTTGGGTCCATAAACGGGGCAATATCGGCTTTATTTCCCCAACGGGCTGAACCGTATTCCACATTTTTGCGGTATTTCTTAGCGTCTTTCCCTCTAAGATAGACTGCCAGCCGCATAATGGCTGCACCGCATAAACCGATCAGCCAGTCCATTGCCGCCCCCGGCCACATACTCTGAAACGCAAGGGCAAAGCCTTCGGACAGTCCTAACAGCTTTTGAGAAGCGTCCGCTCCGGGAGCCAGACGCACCGCCTCGCCCAGCTTGGCAAATACCAGAAGGAACAGAACATAAGGCAGATGGAGAATGACCTGTTTTTTCAATGTTTCTGCATCGATCTTCATCGTTCCGGTCCTCCGTGTTCTTTGTTCTTTACACGGTCACGGCCAAGCGACTGCGCCAGTTCTTTGAACTTATGAAGCTGTGTAAGCAGCGACGGTCTAGTGCTGCGTGTAAGGTCTTTCTTCGTATATTCCTTAAAAGCTGCCGTCAGTGCATCCGCCTGGTTTGCCTTGAAATATACCGTCCATTTTGGGGGATCGGTCCCAAGTTCCTTTTCTATATGGTAGCGTACCTGATGTTTCCTGGCATACCGTTCAAAAGAGCGGATTCGCCCTGAAACTTCAATGGTATTGGCTCCGGGGTCTTTATAAGTCAGCCGCTTCATGCTGTTGCGCCCGACTTTTGGCATTGTGCGTTCCTGTTCCATCTTTTGGAGTACCGCAGCAATAGCCGCACGCAGTACCCGCCCTGACAGTTTTGCTGCCTGTATAGAAACAGAAACCGTTCGTTGTTCGAGATCTTCCTGCAAGAGCATCCTCCTTTCTGATAAAATCGGTATTTATAATATGGAAATAACTTTTTACCGGCTTTTCCCAAGAACCTGCTGTCGGGAAGCGTGTTCAAAGGCTTTTGCTGCCTGATCGACCTGGATTTTAGCGTGTTTCAAAAGCGTCTTGATGATCGTAGCCGGGCGTTCCTGTTCCTCCAGATGATCGACCATCCCTTTGCACTCATCCGGGAGGTATTCCGCCATATCTTTCAACACATCGGAAAAGTTACCCATAAAGCCCCAGCAGCTATCCGACAGTTCCCCGTTTTTATAAAGCTCAAACCCATAACATTCGCCACTCAGATAGGAATCGTAAGCAGCGACTTCACTGCGCATCAGTGCGTCCGCTTTCTGCCGGATGGCGCCGGTCATCTTGTCAGAGTCAAATTCCTTTAGGGCATCTTCTTTGGAAACATAGATCCAGCCGACCTGTCCGCTGTCCCATTCTGCATGAGGAGCCCTGCCTGAGAAACTTTCTGTACTCATGGCAAGACCTGAGTGGTCGTAGAGATAGAGGGGGAGCATCAGATACTTTTCCGAAATTACTTTCTGCATTGCTTCATCGATCGCCCGTTCCTCTGTCTTTGGTCCATGCCGGAAACGGCTGCTTACAATGTTTACCATCCGTTCATAGCGTTTCATGCCGGCTTCATCATGTCCTACGGTATCTAAATACATTTCCCGCAGAAAGTCGTCTTTGTCCATATAGTTGTGATGGTCGCCCAGCGCATAGCGGGGATGAAAGCATACCATCGTCCCAAAATGTTCATCTACCTCACGGGGAGAGATCATAATATCGTCCGGCTGCACCATAAGGGCATAAGGTTCATTTACTGCCATTAACATAATTGGCTCCTTTCTTTCTACAAATCCGGGCCGGAATGGTGCATCATCGGTTTTTCCCGGTGTTCATTGGTTGCAGGCTGCTTGACTGCAATGATCTCGCCGGCAATCCTTGCAAATTTTTCAGGGTACTTGAACTGCTCCCCATATTTCTCCATCAGATCCGGGGAAAGGTCTGTAAAATTTTCCTCGCCAAGACCAACGATCAGAAAATTCCCGGACACAATATCATAGATGTGGCCGTCATCGTCAAAGAGAGCACGGTTCAGAGGCAGCCCCATCAGCTTGCCTTCTTCATTACAGATCAGAGCTACCGGGTCCTCATACGGATAGACCGCCTGAATATCTCCGCCCACTGCTGCCTGCAAGGATTTCAGACCACTTTCGATCTCCGCAGCATAAGGGGACTTGCCCGGCTCTACCATTAACACTTTCATAATTGTATATCCTCCTTCTTTTTCATTGCCGTACCGGGAGCGGTTGGCGTTTTTTCCTGAGTTTTTGCCACAGAGAGCTTCTCAAGGACAGAAGAACGTCCTTCATTAAACATGGATAGCTGACCGTCCGCTGCCTCACGAAGTTCAGAAACAGAGAGGGGAAGCGTTACATCAGCATGGGTCAATAGCTGTTCCCGTTTCAAATCCTGAATGATCTCGTCAAAAACGGCGTTGATCGCACGGCGTTCTTCCTCCACAGGGAAGGCTTTCAATACCTCCATTTCTCCGTCTTTACCGGAAACCAGGGTAAGGGCACAGTCGGCATGGCCTGCCAGATAATCCGATGTGTAGGGCAGTTTGTCCTTGATATAACAGGCAAAGGCTCTGGCTGTCATTTCCACATTGCTGTCCCAATAACCGCCGTCTTTTTCACATTCTTTTCCCATGCGTACTGAATTACGGTAAAAATCAGTTTCCGTCCGTCCAATCTGCGGAGCTTCCTGCGCCTGCATCCCGGAAAGCATACGCTCAAAAATTTCCAGCCGTTCTCGTTCACTTTTGGGAATTACCCGGCCGGTAACATTCTTCTTAAATGCGTTGATCTGTTCCACAGAGCCGGGTTCGCCGGACAAAAATGCTTCCCGCAAGACTGCGTAGGTTTCCATCTGTTCCTCATTGCCATACCGTTTCAGGGAGGCAAGAACCGAGGAATCCAGCCAGCTTGCCGCATTTTTCCGGGTGCGTTCTGTTTGTGCTTCCGTGCGCTTTGCTGCCTGTTCCGGTGTTTCCGGTTTATACTTCATGGTGTCAATGAGTTTTTGGAACGGCGCATAGAGGCGGGGCTGTTCTGACAGCATCCCTTTTGCGCCCATCTTTGTACCAAGATAATCGTCAAGTCCATGCCACCATTCATGTGCCAGCGAACCGGCCCCGTGCATTTTCGTAAGATTGATGACTGTACGCAAAGGTTCATAATGAGCCGCAGCATTGCCGCTGCCTCTTGCACCAAAAGCGATAGCAAGCGTTCCCTGATAAGCAATATCTTTATCGCTGATCTTAAGGGCTGACGCCAGATCCTTTAGTGCTTCAAATCCCATGTTAAGGGAGGTCTGACGGTCGTTCTGGTTCATCCAGTTTCCAAACTCGCCGCCGCGGAACCCAAATGTATCAAGATAATGCTGTCCGGTGATCTCCACACCATTCCGGTAATCCGGCCCGGTACGTTTGACATGGGCGAGCTGGGGAGGGACAAACCGGATCTTTCCGTTTTTGTTCCTGCCTTTGGCAAGTTCCTGCACCCATTTCAGGGCAGCTTCTTTGGTCTCAAAATTGGTCCGCAGGATCGAATAGCCTTTTGTCACATAGTAGGTACCGGGTTTCCAGTCCTCATTTTTAGAATAGGTATGTTTCCCGTCGTTGAAGTGGATCGCATAACCTTTCGGTATTTTCTGCTCTTTGGAAACACAAAACTGTTCCTTTTTTGCTTTCTGAGTAAAGTTGCGCTCAAAATATTCAGCCGAGCGGATCAGCATGGTATTGGACAATTTGTTTGTGATCACGGGATTGTCCTGTCCCTTTTTCGTTGCCCGGTAATGGATTCCGCTTCCCCAGCCCTGTACCTTTTCTAAATATCCATTGTCAACGAAAAAGCGGTCATAGGCTTTCGCAGCATCCTCCACAGTACGGACATCCGAAAGCACTGTCTGCAATTCCCAGACTGTTTTTATATATTCCTTTTGTCTCGCGGTCCGTTTTTCCGGGGTGTCATCCGTGCGGTAATACTGAGGGGAAGCGTTTAAGCCGTCCCTCGCTTTTTTGATAAAATAGACCACGCCAAGAGGAATCCCTTCCTCCAGCATGGCTGCATAGTCCGGCTTTTTCCAGACATTATCCTTTTTCACAAATTTTTCGGCTTCGCGCTCATTCATGGCTTCCAGATCATCCGCATACAGCCCGCGGTCTTTCCACAGGTCTTTTTTCGCACCGCCGATCTTTTCGCCGAAATCTTCATGCACTCCTGCCAATCTTCATCACCTCCAGTCAGTGTAAAATTCTTATCGCTCCGGGGCAGGGCGGCGTTCTTCGTTTTTGTGAAGTTGTGGGAGGTTTCCTGTGAGCCGGTCAGTTTCCCGGCAGATCAGTTTGTCCAAAGCGCCTAAATCCTCCGGTGCAATGGCAAACTCCCGGTAATTTTCATACCACAGGCCCGTAGAGACTGCTGCGATGGGCGCAATTTTCTCCGAACCGGATGGAAGAAGGCGATACACAGGGGCTTCGTCATAAAGAAGCATCTGCTTTGCCGTTCCCTGTGGTATGCGGTACTTATCCATATCCGGGTTCTGGGCTGCCTCCATATATTGCATATTCAGGCGTTCTTCTAAATCCTGGGGCATATAACGAAATGCCTGATCCATCCACTGTCTGAACATCGTGGAATAGTGGTACTGCCATTCCGTAACTTGATTCGGGGCATAAGAAAATCCCCAACTTTTCAGAGCATCTTTTTCGTAAAGCTCCATTTCAGTCCATTCTTTCAGGCTGACCGTAGCCGCTGAACCATCTTTGCGTTCGATATTGACGCCGCAAGGATAGAGGATATTTCTTTTTATATCCTGCCGTAGCGTGTCTAAATCCATCATCAGGACATCTCCGTACAAGTGACCGCCCTCTCTGCGATCCGTATGAAACAGGAAAGCCCTCGCTCCGATGAACTCCGTTGTTGAGATCATTTGATGAAGATCCGCCGTAGAACAATAAGCAAACAAGGCGTCGGAAAGCCACATGTGATTTTTCCCCATGATGGCAATGGAATCAGCCCCGGTATTTGTCGCCAGAGAACGCATATTAAATTCGCATTCCCTAAGAAAATCTCCGGCAAAAATATGGATCTCATACGCAAAGACGGATAAGTCTGTATCACGGATCAAATGAATCTGCGGTAGTGGTTCCTGATTCAATCAAATTCCTCCTTTCATGTGAACCTGACAATTACCGGCTTTCCTTATCATGGGAAGGTGCCGGCTGCTTTTTTGCCGGTTCCGTTTTTGCTGCCTGTTCCCGCATTGCTTCCAAAACAGAAGGGCGCCTTTCCGCAGTCTGTTCCAACCGGGCAAGGGTATTAAGTGCCCATTCCGCATTACGGTTAATGGAGAATATAAGGGCGCCCTCCACTTTGAAAGCACCTTTGAACACCCTGGCAACCTTTCCGTTTTCTTTTGCGTCTGCCTCCGCAGGTTTTCCTTGAAGGGTACGGCCCATATTTTTGAGATGCCGCCCCATTTCGTGGTATTCCGTACTGAAAGCGTCAATTCTGGCAACAGCCCTGTTGCTGGCCTGCATACTTTTTTCTGCTGCACTTTGAATGGACTCCAACACCGGTCTGACATGTAAAAACTGTGTGATCCCATTCAAAGCGACAGCACCGCGTTCCCTGAAATCGGCAAGGATATTCCTGCATCCGTTTATGATCTGGCCTTTGAGTTTGGAAAGACGGTGACGCATAACGGAAATATTCGTCTCCATAGCTTTACAGCTCTTTTGGAGAGCATCTTTCAGGGAATGGTTCTGTAATCCCTGCATTTCCTGACGCACCGCCTTTAGTTCCTCGGTTGCCTCCAAAAGACGCTGCTCCATCCCGGTCACATGCTCAATCAACTTGGCAAATTCTTCATACCCCGGTGTATTGTTGTCTTTTAGGAGAGCAAGCAGCTCTTTGACCTGCTCATTTTCCGCAATCGGCTGGCTATCTGTCTCCGCCATTTATCAATCCCTCCCATCTGCCGGTAGCTGTCCTCCGGCAATCTTGCCGACAATCTCCGGACCGGTTTCATAAATCTGCATGAGGCGTTTTGCTGTACCGCAGGGCTGTGCAGCTCCGCTGGTCCAAAGACGCACTGTGGATGGGGCAACATTCATCAAAAGCGCAAAGCCCTTTTCGTTCATGTCCAGCTTTTTCATCAGCGATTTAACCATATCGGGGCCGTAGTCTGGACACCGGGAAGCCTCGGCAATCATCTGCAAAGCGGTATTTTCAATTTTTTTCATTTTCAAATCCTCCTGTTATTTGTTTTCCAGCCCTATGCCGGGGCAAAGCTGATCTGGTTGTGTTTCATCCTTTTGGCAAAGTCCGGCAGCGAATAATTTACCCCGTCAATTTCTGCATGGGTGTCATCCAGACGATGGCAAACAGCAAAGTGCCTGTCCCCGTTTCCATAGAACAGGCAGAGTAAACCATTGTCAGGAATGGAAAACAGCGCTTTTCCGGCACTGTCTGTAAAGCAGATCTGTTGAGATCCATTCATGTTGAAATCCTCCCTAAATTGAAACAGCCGCCTCTTTTGGGCGGCGTTGGTGCTGGCTGGTTTGCAGTTGTTCCCGAACCTGCAGCAACTTCTCATTGTAATCTTTTCCCATCCGGGGAGGGTTGACACTTACCCGGATATGACGGAAACGTTTATCTTCGTGGAGCATGGTCTTGATTTTCCGGGCATTGACAAATCCGGCAAGGTCGTGATCCATATAAAGGGTAACACGCCGGATCTCCGGGTGGCGTTCCAGGAAAGAAGTCAGCGCCACATGGGAAGTACCTCCCAAAGACAAGCGGTAACCATTCCATTTCCATCCCTCCAGCTCTTGAAGTGTTGCATGGGAAAGCGCATCAATAGGAGCTTCAAAAACTGCCACATGCCGGCTGCCCGGACTTTGCGGGGGATAACAAAAGTTATATCCTTTGTCGCTGCCATAGACATCCTTTTTGAGATTGCCGGTGATACCGCGCATACAGGCAAACTTCGCTTTCCCCGCGTTGTCTTTTCCGACAAACACGCAGACCGGTTCGCCATGATACCGGGCCTCATAGAAAAGCCCGTTCCGAAAGCACCGGCTGATCACATCCGAACTGATCCCGCGCCGCTGCAAATACGAAACAGCGGCGGTAGCACACCGTCTGGCCCAGGGCAGCGTAAACGGTTTCTTTTCCGGCTCTCTCTGTGCCTGCTTTGCCGCCGCGCTTTGGTAAGCCGGCGTCTGCCGTATTTCTCCGCCTGCCAGTGCTTGAACCGCATCCACCAGACCATAGCCCCGAATCTGGATCAGGTAATCCAGGGCGTTAATACTGCGGCCCCGGCTGTTCCAGTACCAGTACCGTTTCCCGGTCACATAGACCAGGCTGTCATGCTCCTTGTGCCGGTAATTGGGGCCGTCCCGTTTGAGCACGCCGGGCTCATGGGATTGCAGCCAGGCGAACAGGTCCGCCTCCCGTGCCGCCTGAATCTGCTCTTTGGTTACACCGGGCATGGTGTCGGCACAGATTTTCGTTTCATCGTGCTTCGCCTCCTTCCTGTGATGATATGAAAAAAGACGCCTGAAAGCGCCTAACAGCCGTACAGGTCATGGTTGACCTCCGCACGGTAATAGCTATCCATTGTTGCCGGCGCGTTATACAGCGCTGCCAGCAGATAAGCCTTGATGTTGTTGACCTTCGTAACGTTCTTGTCGATACAGTCAAAAACATACTCCAGGTGGTCGGAATTGATCTTTAAGAACCGGCTCCTGACAACCTCCCGTGGGAAGTCGTCTCCGGCAATGCGGATATAGGGCCGTCTTGACAGCACCGTTTCCAGCATAAGCTCCACAGTCTCGTCCATGCGTTCCTGCCCATAGCGGGGAACCAGAAAGTCATACTCAATATTCTCTTTGATAATTCCACGGTATGCCTCTGCCATATCCATCCTATCAATCCCATCCTGACAGCCTGCCGTTTCCGGCTCTTCCGGATAGATTGATTGATGTGTCCTTGATATATCCGTTTTTGATTTTTTAGTTTTTTGTGGATTAGTATTTAATTGTGCGGGATTTTCCTGTTCAGGTTCCGCCTGTTCAGGTTTTGCCTGTCTTGGATTTACCTGTCTTGGATTTTCCCGTTTAGGTGAAACACCTTGTTTTACGCCGGTTACAGGCTTTTCGTGGATCGTGTACTCAATATCGCC
>ENA-OOXF01001208-OOXF01001208.1-human-gut-metagenome-genome-assembly--contig:-NODE-1208-length-17395-cov-2.746136_pt1 | contig 17395 bp, 17 predicted proteins | sample MGYA00241586_ERZ501341 | MGnify/ENA primary metagenome ERZ501341 (study PRJEB25962, sample SAMEA2042985) | human gut metagenome | biome: human gut; feature: human-associated habitat; material: faeces... | reverse complement strand
GGCTGGTGCTCACTCAACCTCTATCATTCGCCAAACAAAAATGACCATATACTTTCGTATACAGCCATTCTGTGTTCTCTCAAAGAGAAAGCTTTCACTTTTTATCCAAAGATTCCTCCGATCACAACGTAAGACAGGATATACATGATCACCGATGCCATGCATACGCCGACTACGATTGCTCCGAAAGCTTTTTTCCAGTCGATGCCAAGGAGGGATGCGACAAGAGCTCCGGTCCAGGCTCCGGTTCCCGGAAGCGGGATTCCTACGAAGAGTACCAGCCCCCAGAATTCATATCTGCTGATCCGATCACTTTTGCTCATCGCTTTTTTTTCCAGCTTTTCTACAAGCGGACGGAAAAGGCGCGTCTTGCGCAGCCATGCAAAAATCGGACGGATCAGAAGCAGGATAAACGGAACCGGTATAATATTCCCAAGAATACATAATGGAATCGCTTTCGCGACCGGCACTCCAAGAAGCGGTCCTGCTACAAGAAGCGCTCCACGAAGTTCCAGAATCGGAATCATGGAAATAATAAATACAATTGCCTCTTTTCCAACACTTCCACTGAGTGCATCAATAATTCCTTGTACTAATGACTGTGTCATACATCTCTCCTTATTTTTTCATTTATTTTTGTAACTGTTCAGAACCCCGCCACATATATTCTTTCAAAAATGCAAATAATTGTTCCATCTCTTCTCTTGTTCCGATGCTAATACGCATATATTGCTCGATTCTCTCGCTGCCCCAAAATCGCACATAGATATCATGTGCCTTTAATGCCTCAAACAGCTCTTTCGCATCGTATTCCGGGTGCTTTGCAAATATAAAGTTGGACCCGGAATCCAGATATGTAAATCCAAGTTTTGTAAGTTCTTCTTTTGCCCACTCCCTTGTCTCAACAATTTTTCTGACGCCATTCTCGAAATATTCCCTGTCTTTCACAGCTTCCACACCACACACAATTGAAGTCTGGTTCATAGTGTAAGAGTTAAATGAATATTTCGCATCATTTAAGTATTTGATCAATGTCGGATTGCTGATAGCATAGCCGATTCGCATACCCGCCATAGATCTTGCCTTGGAAAATGTCTGGACAACGATCAGGTTATCGTATTTGTCAATCAGTTCCAGTGCGGAACGTCCTGCAAAATCAATATACGCTTCATCCACGATCACAATGACATCCTGATTATGTGCAATGATATCTTCTACTACTGACAGATCCTCATAGATTCCTGTCGGTGCATTTGGGTTTGGGAAAATCACTCCCCCGTTCTCCTTATAGTAGTCTTCTTTTACAAGTTTGAAATCCTCATCCAGTTTCTGACATTCATATGGAATCCGATACAGATCCGCCCATACACTATAAAAAGAATATGTAATATCCGGGAATAATACTGGCTTCTTTCCATTAAAAAATGTAAGGAAACACATTGATAACACATCATCTGAGCCCACACCGACAAATACCTGATTATTATCCATTCCATAATAATCTGCAATGCTCTTAACAAGCTTAGTCACATCAGGATCCGGATATAATCTGCAACGGTCTATATCTATTGCTTCCATTGCTTTTCTGACATTTTCTGATGGTCCATATGGATTCTCATTAGTATTAAGTTTAATAACATCCTGAACCTTAGGCTGTTCGCCCGGAACATAAGGTTCAACCTTTCTTATATTACTCTCCCAAGCTTTCATTAATAATCCTCATTTCCGCGTACATTTTTCGCATATTGATTTTATAAACCCATCTCTTTAGCAACTTCTGCAAAATGTGGGAGTGAATTAATTATTGTATCGTATGATACGCAGTAAGCCATCCTTACAAAACCAGCACAGCCAAATGATGAACCAGGAACAATAAGTATATTGTGCTTCTTAGCTGTATCACAGAAAATATTCTCATCTTCTGTTGGTGATTTGACAAAGAGATAAAACGCTCCTTCTGGCTTAATACATTCAAAACCAAGCTTTGTAAGTCCTTCGTAAAGTGCTTTTCTGTTCTTATCATAAGCTTCGATATTAACCTTGGCATCAAGACATCTGGCAATGACCTTCTGCTGTAATGATGGTGCATTAACAAATCCTAATATTCTTGTTGCTACAGAAGCGGCTGACTTCATATCATCTGAATCTGCTGCTTCATCTGGAATCACAAGATATCCGATACGCTCACCTGGAAGTGATAATGACTTGCTGTATGAATATCCAACTATAGTATTATTGTAATATTTAGTAAGATATGGAACTTCTACTCCATCATAAGCAAGTTCTCTGTATGGCTCATCAGCTATAAGGAATATCTCTATGCCTAATTCTTTCTGCTTGTCTTCCATAATCTTAGCTAACTTCTTTATTGTATCTTCTGAATACACAACTCCTGTTGGGTTGTTAGGATTGTTGACAATTACAGCCTTGGTATTCTTGTTAATAAGCTTCTCAAATTCATCAAACTTTGGCTGGAAAGTAGCTGTATCTGGAGATACTGCAACAAGCTTTCCACCGAAATTACTTACATAATTCCTATATTCTCCAAAGAATGGTGCAAATGTAAGCACCTCATCACCAGGATTGATAATTGTCTTAAGTATTGTATTAAGACCACCTGCCGCACCAACTGTCATAACAATATTAGTGTAATTAAAATGTGTATCAAATCTCTTATTAAGTGACTGTGCAATCGCTTCTCTTACATCTTCAAAGCCTGAATTGCTCATATATCCGTGAAGGACAACTGACTCTTCCTCATCAACTATATTCTTGATTGCCTCATTAACTTCATCCGGAGCCGGCACATTAGGATTACCTAATGAAAAGTCATATACATTTTCTGCTCCATATATCTTAGCAAGCCTGTTACCTTCCTCGAACATCGCTCTGATAACTGAGCTTCCTTTAACAAGTGCTTTCATTGATTCTGCTATCATCTTACTTGTCCTCCAATTCACATAATTATATAGATGTATTATAACAAATCTGACAATTTAATCAATTGCCTGTTGCTCTATTTTTGAATACTGCGATTACATTTTCTGCATAATATACAGTTTCATACTGTGATGAATTCAGGTAACTGCTGACATTGTAATAAGTATCGCTGTATCTTAAGTCCAAAGCTATATACTCTGTCTGTTTGTCGGTATAATATAATTCATACAATATCTTATGCTTTGATAAACTGGCACATAAAAATGTTGTCGCTGTAACACTTGCATCGTCAGGAATTGTACCAAGCCCTTCATTCATAGTATCAATCACCCTTTTATTATTCTCGTCCACATAATTAAACGCATTATCAAGCCTTGATACATTGAATGCCATAAAAAATATAACAACTGCCATAGCTGTCATACGAAGCATTAACATTTTCTTCCTCACATCCATATCGCATATATTAATAATTAAAAGATATATAAGAAGTGCACCTGAACCAAATGAATAGTGAAAATATATGCTATGGAAATATTCATAATCGGACATAAGATTAAACATTATATAAGGTCCAAGAAGAATAAATCTGCTCCACTTTCTTGTACATAATGGTATGAACAAAAGAACACCAAGTGTCTTTAATATATAAGCAATCTTACTTTTATCCATAATCTGCGTAATTATATACGCTGGATTATTAATAACCGTCTTTATTATTCCTGTTATATTACCATTACCTTCCGCAATCATATTATTAAATCTGTCAGAGATTATGCCCGTTCCTATTATCTCAATTATCTTGCAGGCAATGACAAAATACACTATGGATAATATCAGTATAATAAATCCTTTTTTATACATTCTCTTTCCTATTATCATATAAAGGGCCATGAACATAAGAAATACCGGTGCATCTTCCTTTACAAGGCATATAAGTATTGCAGATATTAATATTCCTGTCATATTATCTTTTTCCATATATAGCAGAAATGTAAATATAAGCACTGGAAGAAACATATTCTCGTGTATATCATAAAAGCATCCGCCGCTTATAACCGGATAAAAACAGTATATTATACATATTATTAACGCAGCCCGTCTTGACATTCCTTTGTACTCAGCAAGCCTGCAAAGTGGAATTACTGCTATTGCAATGACTACTGCCTGCATAACCTCAAGCGTCACCGGTGATGATACAAGCATATAAAATGGCAGTATCGTATAAAACATTGGTGATATATGCACACACATATGTGACATAAGATGATCTCTCTCACTTGTATTTAACATTCTGCCCGTCGTCTTCATATAGTGAAACATCTGCGAAAAAAGTCCCATATCAAAATTAGGTGAGCCAAATGACAGATAACGGAACACCATGCATATACTTATAAATGCTGTAATAACACCTGCAACTATCGCAACACCTGTGATATACATTCTTTTACTTATATCTTTTATATCCGCATTATAAGTGGTGCTGTCACTAATATATCCCTTGTAAATCTTGTGCACATAACTATATGAATATACAGCTGCCGCCAGTACAACAAGTGTCATTCCAGCCACAAAATACACATCATTATATTCATATACACACACGCAGGCATATACCAATACAACTCCTGTTAATAAAGTTCCCTCAAGAATACAGGCTTTAAGCCTGTTATTATCCTGAAGCTTTTCAAATATGGCATATAATACTATTGTTAATACCAGCGAGCATATAATAACTGAAACCATATCAACATTTTTAACGTATGACAGGCTGTTTATCATATACCTTCTGCTATTCATTATAAAACTCTCAACTAAACTAACAAAACACCACGCCATAATAAATCTTATGACGCAGTGTTCTAATGTAATTGTATTTCTTAAATTGTTAATGACCCTATACAATCCGCTCTTATCCATCTCGCCTCTGTCCCTCTTGTTAAATACTATTAATGAATTCAGACAAAAACATTATTGCCGCTCCTGTATCCGTTCTCTCTGATGTACAACTTGAAATTGAAAAATATCTTCCATCTGTATCAAAAGAATATTTATCAGTAAGTCTTTGTCTTATATTCTCTTCATATTCTAACAGATATCTTGAAACAAATCCACCAATTACTATATCCCTGTCAAATATAACATACAGATTATTAATTCCTGTTGTAAGATTATCAAGATATTCATCAAGAACTTTGACGCATTGTGCATCACCCTCAGATGCTTTCTTAAAGAATTCATCTATCTGTATGCCAAGGTCTGATGAAAGATTTCTTGCTGAAAGATAACTTTCAACACAGCCCTTCTTTCCGCACATACATTTTCTTCCGTCAGGATATAAAGTCATATGTCCAAATTCACCATATCTGTTATGCTCTCCCTGCACAATCTTATCATTGCTTACACACGCACCACCAACTCCATCATTAATCATAAGATAGAATTTGTCGTGATAGGACTCGTCCATATGAGCATTTTCATTCTTATGGGAATACCAGTAATCAGCAAATGCACTGGCTCTTGCATCGTTCTGTACAGTATAATCATACTTAAGACGACTCGTAATGTTATCAGTCTTATAGTCTCTTGTGTTAAGTGGTGGAGATGAAATTATCATTGTATTATCACTATTGAATATACCCGGCATAGTTATTCCTATGCCAAGTATATTATCAGTATTAATATTATTCTCCTCTATTATATCATCGACAAGCTCTGATACCTTAACTCCATAATCACTTTCCGGACTGAATTCAATATCAACACTTTTCTGGCTTCTTATCTCTCCATTAAGATCTATAAGTGCCACCTTTAATTCATTAGCACGGACGTTAACGCTTATTGCGAATCTTGCATCAGCATTTACCATAATCATCTGGGCTTTTCTTCCTCCTGTTGAGTCAAAACTACCCTCCATAACTATAAGCCCTGAATCTTTTAAAAGCTTGATATTCTGGTTGATTGTCGGAAGTGACAATCCAAGTGTATCCGCAATCTCCTGCCTTGATATTGCACTGCTGTTATATATAAGCTTAAATATTCTGTTCTTATTATACTTTCTAACCTCTGACGTTGTTATTTTCTGTGATGAAATCATTTATTCTCCAAATACTGCCTTATAATCTTTCTGGAACTTCTCAATACCTGCATCTGTTAATGGGTGATGAACCATCTGCTCAATAACCTTATAAGGAACAGTTGCTATGTCAGCTCCTGCAAGTGCACAGTCTGTTATATGTATAGGATTTCTTACACTTGCACATATAATCTCTGTCTGGATATCATAATTAGAAAATATACCAACAATATCTTCAATAAGCTGGATACCCGGCTGTGATATATCATCAAGTCTTCCAAGGAATGGGGATACATATGCTGCACCTGCTCTTGCAGCTAAAAGTGCCTGATTAGCTGAAAAGATAAGTGTTACATTACACTTTATTCCTTCTGCTGAAAGCACCTTAACTGCCTTAAGGCCTTCTACTGTCATAGGAATCTTAACTACCATATTAGGATGAATCGCAGCAATCTCACGGCCCTCTTTAATCATTCCTTCCGCATCTACTGTAGTTGCCTTAACTTCACCACTTATAGGTCCATCAACAATACTTGTAATCTCTTTAATCACTTCATTAAAATCTCTGCCTTCTTTGGCAATTAATGATGGATTAGTTGTAACTCCGCAGATTACACCCATATCATTAGCTTTTCTGATATCATCAACATTTGCCGTATCAATAAAAAATTTCATAAAACCTCCATTCTGCATATACACTATCTGTTATTATTATGCCAGATACATCAATTACATTTTCTCAAATACCCCTTTTAATGCAGGATATATGTCTTTAAATGTATTATAACGTGAATTATACCGGTCTGCAATGTCTTTTTCCGGCTCGATTGTCCTACATATTCCAACAATGCTGTCTGCCGCCTGCTTAACATTTTCATATTCACCAGCCGCCACCATAGCAAGCATAGCAGCTCCCATAGACGGACCCTCTTCTGACTTTAACAGATGTACTTTAATTCCCAGCACATTAGCCATAATTGTACACCAAAGCTCACTCTTAGCACCACCACCGCACATCTTGGTTTCTGTGATGTTAATTCCAAGCGACCTGGCAATCTCAAAAGAGTCCCTTATCGCAAATGCAACACCCTCAAGCACCGCCTGTGTCATATCTGTCCTTGTGCTGTCCATAGTCATTCCTGTAAATGTTGCTCTTGCAAGCGGGTCATTATGTGGTGAACGCTCTCCCATAAGATATGGAAGAAAATATATATGATTATTGCCAAGCATATCTTTAGTTATATGTGACTGTGCTTCTTTGTAATCTGTATCCTTTAAAATATTATCCATCCACCAGCCATTGCAGGAAGCTGCACTTAACATACAGCCCATAAGATGATAATAGCCGTCCGCGTGGTCAAAGGAATGAAGTGCATTATTATTATCAACGCTAAAGTTACTGCTTGATATAAATATTGTTCCGCTTGTTCCAAGAGAAATATTGCACATTCCGTCCCCAACAGTTCCAGTACCTACTGCCGCAGCAGCATTATCACCTGCTCCAGCAGCTACACATACATTGTCTGGAAGTCCAAGCTCCATAGCAGCTTCTTTAGTAATACAGCCAACCTTTTCGTAGCTTTCATACAAAGCCGGAAGCTGTTTTCTTGAAATTTTGCATATGTTAATCATCTCTTCTGACCAGTCACGCTTTTTAACATCTAATAAAAGCATACCTGACGCATCCGATACATCTGTGCAATGTACTCCTGTAAGCCTGTAGGCTATATAATCTTTAGGAAGCATTATCTTAGCAATCTTTTTGAAATTGTCAGGCTCATTATTCTTAACCCAGAGAAGCTTAGGAGCCGTAAAGCCAGCAAATGCTATATTCGCTGTATATTCTGTAAGCTTATCCTTTCCAATCTCATTATTAAGATAATCACATTCCTTAGTTGTTCTTCCATCATTCCAAAGAATTGCCGGTCTTATTACATTATCATTCTCATCAAGAATAACAAGACCGTGCATCTGACCTCCGAAGCTTATTCCTGCAACCTTGTCCTTATCTATATCCTTTATAAGCTCTTTGATTCCCTCACAGGTCTTATCATACCAGTCTGTCGGATTTTGCTCTGACCAGCCTGGCTTTGGAAAGCTTATAGGATAAGTCTTAGATACTGTATTTACAATATCACCTGTTGGTTCCATCAATATCAGCTTAACCGAAGATGTTCCAAGGTCAACACCTATATAATACATACCGCACCCCATTTCTATAAACTATTATATATTTACGTTATAATCTTAACTATGCAAAAGGATTTTCTGACTTATAAAGCACGCCTGCCGGCTGGTTATATGATATGTCCTCAACGCCAAGATACTTAAACACATCAAACAAAGCCTTTCCATAATGTCCAAATGCTACTGCCCCATGATGAGGATAATTCTTCTCAACAAGCACGTGTCTGTAAAATCTTCCCATTTCATTAATTGCAAATATTCCTATAGCACCAAATGAACGTGTTCTTACAGGAAGAACTTCACCCTGTGCAACATACGCCCTTAACTGGCTGTCTGAAGTACTCTGTAACCTGAAAAATGTAATATCACCAGGTACAATATCTCCCTCAAGTGTTCCGTTAGTAACTTCTTCTGGAAGTGAACGTGCCATAATCATCTGGTTCTTCATCTCACAGAATGAAAGCTTGCACGCTGCTGTATTGCCACAATGGAAGCCCATAAATGTATCCTTAATTGTATAATTGAATCTGCCCTTAATATCTTCTTCGTATATATCTGATGGAACTGTATTATTAATATCAAGAAGTGTAACAACATCATCGCTTACAACTGTTCCTATGAATTCACTTAAAGCTCCGTATATATCAACCTCACAGGATACAGGTATTCCCATAGCTGTAAGACGTGAATTAACATAGCAAGGAACAAAGCCAAATTGTGTCTGAAATGCTGGCCAGCATTTTCCTGCGATTGCAACATATTTTCTTGAACCCTTATGTGCTTCTACCCAGTCAAGAAGTGTAAGCTCATACTGTGCAAGCTTAGAAAGTATCTCAGGTTTCTTATTACCTTCTCCTAATTCCTTCTCCATACTCTTTACAACCGCTGGAATTCTCTCATCTCCTGCGTGATTATTATAGCTTTCAAAAAGGTCAAGCTCTGAATTCTCTTCTATCTCAACGCCAAGATTGTATAACTGGTTAATTGGTGCATTGCAGGCGAGGAAATTATTAGGTCTTGGTCCAAAGCTTATAATCTTAAGATTATTTAACGCATATACAGCCTTTGCAACCGGTATGAATTCGTGAATCATATCTGCACATTCACTTGCTGTTCCTACTGGATATTCCGGAATATATGCCTTAACTCCTCTTAATTTCAGGTTGTAGCTTGCATTAAGCATACCACAATAAGCATCTCCTCTGTTACCTACAAGGCCTCCATTAGCTGATGTTTCTTCTGCTGCCGCAACGAACATCTTAGGTCCGTCAAAATATTTAGCAAGCATAGTTTCTGCAATTTCTGGTCCAAAATTACCAAGATATACACATAAAGCATTACAGCCAGCTTTCTTGACATCTTCTAATGCCTGCTGCATATGTATCTCGCTTTCGACTATACATATTGGACATTCATATATTTCATCTGCATTATATTTGTTCTTGTAAGCCTCAACTAAAGCTTTTCTTCTGTTCACTGACAGGCTCTCTGGGAAACAGTCCCTGCTCACTGCCACAATTCCGATTTTAATAGATGGTTTGTTATTCATTGTAAAATCCTCCATTTCTGTAACACCCGTTACTACAAGTATGGGGACACATCCTGCTATATGACGTATCCCCTTACTTTTAATAAATACATTTCAAAAAGTTACTTATATAATATTATTTTTTTGTATATTTTGCAATACATTAAGCAGCTTTTATAAAAATATTTTATATAAATCACTCAATTATTCACTAACTAGTTTTATAACAATTATTTATTATCTGGTGTATGCCACTTCCATTCCTGTACCTCTGGAAGATCCATACCATACTCACTTATATACTGCTTATGCGCAACTAAAGTATCTCTCATCTTCTGGAGAAGATATGAACCCTTGTTGCCAAGCTGTGGAAGTGCATTGATAACAGCTTGTACAAGATGATAACGGTCAATCTCGTTCTGCACTCTCATATCAAATGGAGTTGTAATCGTACCCTCCTCCTGATAACCGAATACCTGAAGATTTCTGTTATGTCTGTAATATGTAAGCTCGTGTATAAGTGTTGGATAGCCGTGGAATGCAAATATAATCGGCTTATCCTTTGTAAATAAAGCGTCATAATCTGTATCTGACAGACCGTGAGGGTGCTGTGTATTAGACTGTAACTTGAATAAATCGACTACATTTATAAATCTAATCTTTAAATCAGGCATATTATCTCTTAATATTGTAACAGCCGCAAGTGCTTCAAGTGTAGGTGTCTCACCACAGCCAGCAATTACTACATCTGGTTCTTCTCCCTGGTCATTACTTGCCCATTCCCATATGCCAACACCCTGTGTACAGTGCTTAACAGCCTGTTCCATAGTAAGCCACTGTGGTCTTGGGTGCTTAGATGTAACAAGCACATTGACATAATCACGGCTTCTTATGCAATGGTCAAAGCAAGAAAGCAAGCAGTTAGTATCTGGTGGAAGATACATTCTTACCACATCCGCCTTCTTATTAGCTATATGGTCAAGGAAGCCTGGATCCTGATGTGTAAATCCGTTATGATCCTGCTGCCATACATTTGATGAAAGAATAAGGTTAAGTGAAGCAATTGACTGTCTCCAAGGAAGCTGTGAACATACCTTTAACCATTTAGCGTGCTGTGCCGCCATAGAGTCTACTATTCTGATAAATGCTTCATAGCTTGCAAAGAAGCCATGACGTCCTGTAAGAAGATATCCTTCTAACCAGCCTTCACACATATGCTCTGAAAGCATTGAATCCATTACACGTCCGTCCTTGGCAAGGAATTCATCATTATCCTTAAGAACATTATTCCAATCCCTGTTAGTCTCCTCAAATACTTTGCCTAATCTGTTAGACATTGTTTCATCTGGTCCAAAGATACGGAAGTTCTTAGTTTCTTCATTTAACTTGAATATATCTCTTACAAAACCTCCAAGTTCAATCATATCCTGACCATCTTTTGCTCCTGGGAAAGGTACGTCAACGCCGTAATCCCTGAAATCTGGAAGTCTTAAATCTCTTAAAAGCTTACCACCATTAGCGTGAGGATTGGCACTTATTCTGTGATCTCCTTTTGGTGCAAGTGCTCTTAACTCTGGAATTAATCTGCCATTTTCATCAAACAATTCTTCTGGCTTATAGCTTTCAAGCCAATCATTAAGCTGCTGTAAATGTTCTGGTCTATCCATCATAATTGGAACCTGATGTGCCCTGAAAGTTCCCTCAATTTCCTTGCCATCAACAACCTTTGGTCCTGTCCAGCCCTTTGGTGTTCTAAGTACAATCATAGGCCAGAATGGTCTTTCTGTCTTACCTTCTTCTCTTGCTTCTCTCTGTATTTCCTTAATCTCCTCAATAACAGTATCTAATGTCTCTGCCATCTTTCTATGCATTGTCATTGGGTCATTGCCCTCAACAAAATATGGTTTCCAGCCACATCCGTGGAAGAAACTTTCTATCTCATCGTGTGATATACGTGAGAATATTGTAGGGTTGCTTATCTTATATCCATTAAGGTGTAATATTGGAAGCACTGCTCCGTCTGTCACAGGATTGAGGAACTTATTAGAATGCCATGCTGTAGCAAGTGGTCCTGTCTCAGCTTCACCATCACCAACAATACAAGTTGTTATAAGATCCGGATTGTCAAATACCGAACCAAATGCATGTGCTATCGAATAACCAAGCTCACCACCCTCATTAATTGAACCTGGTGTCTCAGGCGCAACGTGGCTTGATATTCCTCCTGGGAACGAGAACTGTTTGCAAAGCTTCTTTAATCCGTTCATATCCTGACTTACATTCGGATATACTTCGCTGTATGTTCCCTCAAGGTATGAGTTAGCTACAAAGAAATTGCCGCCGTGACCAGGACCAGATATAAGCACCATATCAAGATCATACTTCTTAATAGCTCTGTTCATATGACAGTAAACGAAATTCTGACCCGGAACTGTACCCCAGTGACCTACGATTTTCTTCTTAATATGTTCCTTCTTTAAAGGCTCTCTTAAGAGAGGATTATCTAAAAGATAAAGCTGGGCAGCTGCTAAGTAATTGGCAGCTCTCCAATATGCGTCCATCTTTTCAAGATATTCATCTGTAATTGGCATCTTTTCAACACACATTTCTTCGTTCATCCTTAACCTCATTTCTATGACAATGATATTGCCACTTAATAATTGTTATCTATTTTAAAATCACTTCTGTAAATATCTTTTATAAATATATTTTACAAAAGTGATTTTATATTAGCACATCTTAATCAAATGTCAATATAGCTTTCACAAAAATACATAAAAAATACAAGCACTATCACAAAAGGCTGTCCAATATTGATATGCCTCTTTACCTGACACAAAATGTTCTGTAAAGATTAGCCATATCATAATCGGACAGCCTTTATTTTTAACATAATTACAATTTATATTATCATTACTATTTCATTATTACTGCTTATTAAATATAGCATTAAGCTTTGGGACTTTATTGATAAGTGCCTTAACAATAAAATAAGCCGCTACACCATATAATGCACCTGTGATTGTACCGACAAGCACATCTGTTGGATAATGTACTGTAAAGTACAGTCTTGAAAATGCTATAAGTGCCGCAAGTACCAGTGCCGCACTTCCTTCCTTCTTTCTCCACATAAATATTGACACTGCCGCAGCAAACGAAGCTGACGAATGTCCTGATGGGAACGAATAATCGTGAATAGAATTAAATATTCCATATAAATTCTCGAATTCATTGCCAACAACAAAATTCTGTCCAACTACCCAGAATGCTCTTGGTCTTGCCCATAGATGCTTCATTATTCCATTACAGAATATAAGCGACAATATAAGTGCTATTGCCATTGTAAGTCCTGCTTTTTTATATTTCTTAGGAAGAACTGTAAGCATAAGCACAGCTAATACTATCCAGAACCAGCCTGCATTCCCCAATGTAGTAATCACATAAAATATTGGATTAGTTATTGGGTTATGTAATGTTTCAAACCAATGTAATATCTGAATTTCCATTATATAACAGCCACTTTTAATGTGGTCTCTCCTTTCCACAATTGACCTAATATATTAATCAATTGAAATCATATTGTGGAATTATAAATGAATATATATATATTGTCAATTTAACTTTACAGCCCTCTGGCATATACATTTATTCTTTCTTCCCTTATATCCATAACTGTATTCTGCTTCAATTGCTATGTCATACAGCATTGCCGTCCTGTCCGCATATAACAGCGTAACTGTATACTCTGCATCTGAACTGACAGCCTCATTAAATGACTTACAGAAACTTCTCATAAGCTGTGTTGTAAATACATCATCCGGAATATCATCATATTCACCCGTTATGTAACCATCTGACACTTTATCCAAAGCATAATCAAATGCCCCATTAATACTGCTGTTCATCTCCATATTACAGTAATTATCACTGATAATCGAATTATGTATAATCACAATCAGAATAATAATAACCATCATTCCAGAACTACTTATTATTAATCTCATATCACTCCTTATCTATATTACATTGCGCCGACATCTCAATTTAACGTGACAAATCCATATTTGTATTTATTCAATCCCCATCATCTTTATTTCGTAGAGCAAATCCAGATTTATCCTTATTGTGCTGGGACGTACTACACCGCCATCTCAACCCTTACAAGTGCCTTATAATCACACAGCTTATTAAGTCCGAACAATCTCGACTTTACAGGATATTTAATATTCAGGCGGTAATAATCATAATTTGCGGCTGCATCGAAATATTCATAACTTACATCTGCCCCATATTGTGCAGCTATCTCGCATACCTTTTTATTAGTATCATAATCAATATCCCTGTGTTCATAACTTATGCCATTTATCTGGATTACATCTTTTATATACTGCTGTACCTCACTGCCTTTGCTTACACTTTTATTAACAGCAATAAAATCGAGCGATATCAGACATATAAAAGAAAGTATTACAAGATATGCCGAAGCTTCTACTATTATCTTCATTATGCACCTACCTGTAGAACAGCTTTGCAAGCTGTGTACCCTCTAATACAGTGCATTTGTTCATACATATCCCTAAGAATGTAAATGCTATTGCAAGTCCTGTAATACATATAATTACATCACCATATTCTTCCAATAAATATTCCATTATACTATCCCCTTTCATTTCTTAGATTGTATTTCAATTAAACTATTGATTTATATTAAATATCTATATCAACCACCAAGCATTTTATCAGCAAGCATTGCGTACATATTTATCATTGATAATATAAATACTATAGCAATGCACGTCTCACCTAATTTTTCTAATATAAAGTCCATGCCAAGCCTTTCTCCACCTTTAATATTACCAGCAGCAAATCTTTACCTACTCGTCACTAATGATATTCTCTTCCACCTTATTAATGTATAGACAGACACAATCTTTAACAATATTAATATTACACATTACAAATACAGTGTTATAACAAGCATCATATCAACAGACATTTTCAATGCCATAAGAAATACAGGTATGTATTCCATAAATTTAAACAAACTTATCCTGTCCTTATAAGCAATCTCTGACTGCTTGTTTATAAGCTCGTTATTTCTCTGTATTAAAGAATTAATAGTTTCATCTACCTGATTGTCTGGCAATTCCGATACTGAATATAATGTTCTTACTGTCGACATTATATCTGTCTGTCCATACTCCGACAGAAATTCATAATATGGCTTAATATCTGATGGGTCTGCCTCTATGTCCCTTATAAAAGTATCAAGTGAATTCTTAATTATATACGGACTTTCATCGTAAGTATCTTCAATTGCCGCAATCAATGGCATATTCTCAAGATTAAGTGCAACATTTCTTAACCAGTCAGAAAATGCCTGTCTTAAATTGTTAGTAAGCTTTTTCATTGCAGACTTTTTATTAATCAACGGATAAATAACCATTACAGCCATTGCCATAACAAGATATACAAATATAAAATAAAAACCATTAATAAACGCCAGGCCTGCCAATATTCCAAGCACTGTTATAACTGGAATTATCTTCTCAATTATATTCCATACATTGGTTTTAAACACAAGCTTATAATATTTCCTGCTGTTAGTATCAATATCTTTATCATTAAGAATTTCATATCCGTAATGTTTATTCGTGAAAGCATAGAATAATATACATAACACAAGGAATATCACTGCTGTCCCCTGATACAGCCAGTCATCAACTATGTTTCCCTGTCCGCTTTTATATCGGTTAAGCATGGCACTCATAAATATTGTAAGACCTGAAAGCACTATGCTTATAATAACTCCTATGGTTGTATCCCTTTTTACATTCTTGATTTCAAGCTCCTGCCTGTATATTCCTTTAATCCACCTGTCAGAGTCATCAAGAAGCACTCTAAGTGCATTCTTATACCTTCCACCTCTCTTTTCAATTCCAATAATAAACTTATGAAGTGTCCTTATACGGCTGCAATTATACTCTTTCTCTATGATATAAAGTGCATTAGCATATACATCTTCTCCCATACCATATTCAAGCTCGTCCATAGCCTGCTCTATCACCCTGCCAAGAGTGCCGCCTGCTATCTTGCCTGTATCTTCTAAAGCTGTGTATATCTTAGGATTTCTCATAAATGAATACGCCATCTGATGGAGATATATATCAACGTCCATAAACTTTTTAAGCCTGTTATTATTGTAGTACCTTTTTCTTATAATACCCGGAATAACGCTTATGGACACAAGACCAGTAATTATTACACATACAGGCTTAAGGCCATATATCATACTTATTCCGAATATCACAAGAAATCCTGTTGTTATTGCTAAAATATATTTCTTCATTGAGAAATCATATCCATATGCTGATATATCTTTAATTACTGAACGTACCGAAAAATATCTAATTAACCTTTTCATATATGTTCTTTATGCCTCTCCTTTTAAATTTATCAAGAATATCTTCCGGGACAGTTTCGTCTGTAAATGTGCCGTCTTCGTATATTACACAGCAGTGATTAACAGAATTGCACCTTGAAAGAAAACCTATCTGCTTAATCCTCCTTTTCTCGTGCTTGTCACATTCCACAAGCACAACAAGATCTATATATTTGTATACACTATTGATAAATCTTTCATTGACACTGCTGTTGCCAAGCATATTGTACATTCTGTCAGGCATATCCCTTACCTCATCCAGATGCATAGTTGTCATACAATATGAACCTGTAGACAAACTGTTAAGCAGATGTGCAACTTCTGGTCCTCTTGACTCTGACAGCAAAATCCAATCTATATTATGTCTTAACCCAGCCTTTATGATATCCTGGTATGTAACCTTGTCATCCACAAAAAATTCAACACATTTTTTATTAGGATTAATCTTTCTATAATGTATCTCCTGATTATCCTCATATACTCCTGCCTTCTCATTATGCGGAATTTTCGTTGACAGATACTTTACAAGCTCTGTCTTTCCTGCGTGTGGCTGTCCTCCCACAACTATGCTAAGGTGTGCAGTAACACTATTCTCCAAAAGATTAATAATGCTTTCAGGGGCATAATCTGACTCAACTAAATCCTTATGCGAAAATCTCAGATATTCTGGTATCTTTCTTATAGACATACTTTTCTTGTGACACCTTGATTCGTGCCATATAGAAATTCTAAGCTTCTCTGTATTGGCCTCAAGAATAGGTCTGCTTCTGTTAAATGAAACACCCATTATATTGGCAAGCTTTATTGATACATTTTCCACATATCTGTCACTTAATTCCTTGCCTGAAATATAACTTCCAATGCCAAGCTCAGTTATCCAAAGATTATAACCATCCCATTCTATATCCGTCACATTATCATTATTTATTTCCTGTGCTATCTCACTGAATAATTCATCTTTATTCTTTTCAATAATGTCTTTTAAATCTTCTTTATCCATATTCCACCCCATTTACTGCACACCTTCTTAATTATTTCATAGCTTCATATATCTGTGACTCATACTCAATATCTTCTATCGCTCCTGTTGTCTTTCCACTTACTATTGTCACAACCGCCGCTGTTAAAAGTAAGGCTGCAAGCACACCAGCAAGTGCAACAACAACTTTTCCATAATGTTCTATTATATCGTGCAAATATATATCCTCCTATAAATATATCT
>ENA-OOXF01001194-OOXF01001194.1-human-gut-metagenome-genome-assembly--contig:-NODE-1194-length-17554-cov-1.981770_pt1 | contig 17554 bp, 17 predicted proteins | sample MGYA00241586_ERZ501341 | MGnify/ENA primary metagenome ERZ501341 (study PRJEB25962, sample SAMEA2042985) | human gut metagenome | biome: human gut; feature: human-associated habitat; material: faeces... | reverse complement strand
AAAGAATCCTGCGGCAGGACGATTTCCTGCCGGAAGGGTTGAAAAACTGTCGATTTTACAACACCATATAGGAAGGAATTTTCGGATATGAGAAAAAAACAGATGCTTGCACTTTTTATGAGCCTGAGCCTGCTGGCACAGGGAATGTTATTTAGCGGCTGCGGACAAAAGAGTATCGGGGAAGAGCCTGCACAGACCCGGACGGAAACGGAAGGAGCGCAGTCTATGGAGACATCCGATTCAAAAAAACAGGATCAGACGTCTGAAACGGATGAAAACAATCAGACGGCTGCAGATAAGACACAGGATCAGGATGTTGCGCGGGATGAGGAAAACGGCTTTGCGCTGCGTTTTACGGAGGCTTTGCTGAAGCAGAAACAAGAGGGAGAAAACCTGATCGCATCCCCGTATTCCGCATGGCTGCCTCTGGCGGCGCTGGTAAACGGCTGCAGCGGGGCAACACAGGAACAGCTGTTAAAAGTGATCGGCGAAGCCGGAATCGACGTTGAAACGTTAAATCAGACGGTAAAGGCGGTCAATGCCGGGCTTTCCCAGGAGGAACGCAGAAAAAGCTACGAAGAATATGGAGAAACGTTTGAAAGCCCACTGAAAATCGCAAATGCATTGTTTGTTCAAAAGGATGCAGCGGTAAATCAGACGTTTGAACAGCTGTTTTCGGACAATTACGATGGAAAACTCTTTTCTGTTGACTTTTCGGATTCCTCTGCAGCAAATGCCATCAACAGCTGGGCTTCAGAGAAGACCGATGGAAAGATTGTAGAGATTGTGGACTCCTTCGATGCGGATACGGTAGCGGCGATTGCGAATGCATTGTATTTTTCGGACAGCTGGAGCAGCCCGTTTTTGGAAGAAAATACGACGGAGGGCACGTTCCACGGCGCAAAGCAGGACGAGAATGCAGAGTTTATGAATCAGAAGCTAAGCGACGGCATTTATTATGAGGACGAGACGATGCAGGCTATCGTGCTCTGGACGACAAGCGGAGGACAGATGGTTCTGTGCCTGCCCAAAGACGGCTATAGTGCGGAAGAGGTACTGCAGAGCCTGACGACAGAAAAGCTGCAGAAAATCAGCGGAGCGGATTACCGCTGCGTACAGCTTTCTTTGCCCAAGTTTAAGCTGGAAAGCAATGTATTCTCGATCAAAGAGACTCTGGAAGCCATGGGGATTCCGCTGATGCAGGCAACAGACGCTGCGCTGACAGAGGTTCTGGATAACGAGGCTCTCTATATTTCAAGTGCACTGCAGAGTGCAATGGTTGAGGTGGACGAAAACGGACTGACAGCTGCTGCAGTTACCGCGATGGGACTGGAAAAAATGGCGCTGATGCCAGAAACCGATCCGATAGAGCTTACCTTTGACAGCCCGTTTGCGTTTGTTTTAACCGGAAACGGCGAAGACGCAGGCGATCAAATCCTCTTTACGGGTGTGGTGAATGACTTATAAGGCGCAGCAGAGGTTGAAACAAAGCACTGGCTGGTACAATAACATTTTTTCATCAGAATAAGGAATAAAAAAGCCCGGATTTTTCAGATGCTGTCATGGCAGGGAAAATCCGGGCTTTCGGCTGTATTGACTTTAATGAAGGAAAATAATATAATGATAACATCGATAAGTCCCGTTTGACAGGGTTCCATTTTAAAGAAAAGAGAAGAAAAAGAGGCATAGGAAAATGAAAAAACTGGAAGAATATGTAAGAAGTATACCGGATTTCCCGCAGGAGGGAATTATTTTCAGAGATGTTACGAGCGTGCTGGAGGATGCTGACGGCATGCACCTTGCAATCGATACCATGCAGGATCTGGTAAAGGATCTGGAGTTTGACGTAGTCGTAGGCGCAGAGTCCAGAGGCTTTATTTTCGGTGCACCCATCGCATATAACCTGCATAAGCCCTTTGCACTGATCCGCAAAAAGGGCAAGCTGCCCTGTGAAACCGTGTCTCAGGAATATTCTCTGGAATACGGCACGGCAGTGATCGAAATGCACAAGACCTCTATTAAACCCGGACAGAAAGTGCTGATCGTAGATGACCTGATCGCAACCGGCGGCACGACTCAGGCGATGATCTCCCTGGTAGAGAGACTGGGCGGCGAGGTTGCAGGCGTGTTGGTTTTGATCGAGCTGGCAGGGCTGAAGGGAAGAGAAGCAATTGCAGGATATCGTCTGGATTCCGCAATTGTATATGAAGGCAAATAATTGATTTTCGAAAAAGAGTTACGTCGTAACTCTTTTTTGGCAGAAACTGATAAAACTGGACGATGGTAAGGTGTGCGGAAGATGGATAGAACGGAAGACAGATCAAAAGAGCCGAAAACCAAGCTGGTGCTGGATGACGGACGAATTGAGAGCATTCAGGAATTTATAAGCCCGGAAGAACTATATCAGGACCTGATCGAGCGGGTGCGCAAGTATCATCCTTCGGATGATATTTCCATGATTGAAAAAGCGTATCGGCTGGCAGATAACGCCCATCAGGGACAGGTGCGTAAATCCGGCGAGCCTTACATCATCCATCCGCTGTGCGTGGCGATTATCCTGGCGGATCTGGAGCTGGATAAGGAGACGATCGTGGCGGGACTTCTGCACGATGTGGTGGAAGATACCGTGATGACGGTCGAACAGGTCGGAGAACAGTTCGGAACGGACGTTGCCTTTTTGGTGGACGGCGTGACCAAGCTGCAGCATCTGCATCTTGCGGACAATTCCGGCAATAAGACAGAAGCACAGCTGGAGATGCAGGCGGAGAACCTGCGCAAGATGTTCATGGCGATGGCGAAGGATATCCGCGTAATCATGATCAAGCTGGCGGACCGCCTCCACAATATGCGCACCCTCAAGCATATGCCCCACGAAAAGCAGATCCGGATTGCGCGGGAGACGATGGACATCTATGCGCCCATTGCACAGCGTCTCGGTATTTCCAAGATCAAGGTAGAACTGGACGATCTTTCGTTAAAATATCTCGAACCGGACGTTTATTATGATCTGGTGGACAAGATCGCGATGCGCAAAAGCGAGCGCGAAAAGTATATTCAGGGAATCGTGGACGAGGTTTCCGAGCACATCAAAAAGGCGGGAATCGAAGCTAAGATTGACGGTCGTATCAAGCATTTCTTCAGCATTTACAAAAAGATGAAGAACCAGCATAAGACCATCGACCAGATTTATGACCTGTTTGCTGTCCGGATTATCGTAGATACGGTTAAGGACTGTTATGCGGCGCTGGGCGTAATCCACGAGATGTACAAACCGATTCCGGGGCGTTTCAAGGATTATATTGCGATGCCCAAGGCAAACATGTATCAGTCTCTGCACACGACGTTGATTGGAAGCTCCGGACAGCCCTTCGAGATTCAGATCAGAACTTATGAAATGCATCGTGTGGCGGAATACGGTATCGCCGCCCACTGGAAATATAAAGAAGCCTCCGACGGCAAAAAGGTTGAGGCACAGGAAGAAGAAAAGCTGGCATGGCTGCGTCAGATTCTGGAATGGCAGCGCGAGATGTCGGATAACAAAGAATTCATGAACATGCTGAAAAGCGATCTGGATCTGTTTTCCGACAGCGTATACTGTTTTACGCCGACCGGCGACGTCAAGACCTTGCCTGCAGGCTCTACACCCATTGATTTTGCCTACAGCGTCCATACTGCAGTCGGCAACAAGATGATCGGGGCGCGGGTCAACGGAAAGCTTGTGACGATCGATTACGAAATCCAAAACGGTGACCGCGTGGAAATTCTGACTTCGCAGAATTCCAAGGGACCGAGCCGTGACTGGCTTACGGTAGTCAAGAGTACGCAGGCGAAAAACAAGATCAACCAGTGGTTCAAAAACGAAGTCAAGGAAGAAAATATCACTAAGGGCAAGGATCAGTTCAACACCTACTGTAAGGCACGTTCGATCAACCTGGGCGAAATTATGAAGCCGGAATATCAGGCGGCTGTCATGAAGAAATACGGCTTTATGGACTGGGACAGCGTGCTGGCAGCGATCGGACACGGCGCGCTCAAGGAAGGTCAGATCGCCAATCGGATGCAGGAGCTTTATGAGAAAGACCATCCGAAGGTGATGACCAATGAAGAAGTGCTTGCCTCCATTGCAGAAAATAATGCCAATCAGGCGAAGCAGATGCGCCCCCACAGTAAAAACGGCATCGTGGTCAAGGGGATTCATGATGTGGCAGTACGTTTTTCCAAATGCTGCTCTCCTGTGCCCGGGGATGAGATCGTCGGCTTTGTGACAAGAGGACGGGGGATTTCGATCCACCGGACGGACTGTATCAATGTATTAAACCTGCCGGAGATCGAACGTGCCAGACTCATTGAAGCGGAGTGGGAGCCCTCGGATACTGGAGCAGATGGTGAGAAATATATGGCGGAGATCAATATCTTTGCACATAACAGAAGCGGACTTTTAGCAGACATCAGTAAAACGCTGACGGAGCGCAATATTGATATCCAGACGATGAATACGAGAACGAACAAGCAGGGAATTGCTACATTGTCTACTTCATTTGAGATCAGCAGCAGGGAAGAGTTAAATCAGATCGTAGCGAAGCTGCGCAACATCGAAAGCGTCATCGATATTGAGCGTACAACGGGCTGATGCGATGCCGGCGGCAGGTACGAGCAGGTATTGGGAAAGCCGATATGGAATTGGCGGCGTTTCAACGTTTGCAATGCTATCGGAAAATAGCGATTTGCCGCTTGGCTTCTGGGAAAGGAAAACGAATGTCTGAAATTAAAATTGGGCGAAAGACGATGGGTGTCTGCGCAACAAACTGTTATTTTTTATACCGGGAAGGCGGGACAAAGGCGGTCGTAGTCGATCCTGCGGAAAACGGAGCAGGGATTTTCAAATTGCTCTCCGAAAAGGACTTTACTGTGGAAGCGATTCTTCTGACACACGGTCATTTTGACCATATTGGCGGCGCAGCAGAATTAAAAAAAGCATCCGGCGCAAAGGTGTATGCATTGGCAGAAGAGAAGAAAGTCTGCCGGACGCCGGAGTTAAACCTGTCTGCCCAGATGCCCCCTGTTGTGACGATCGAAGCGGATGAATGGCTGACAGACGGACAGACAGTGGAAACCGCAGGGATTTCATTTCAGGTCATTGCAACGCCAGGGCATACTGTAGGCGGATGCTGCTATTACTGTAAAGAGGGCGGTTTCTTATTCTCCGGCGATACGCTGTTTGAGGAATCGGTCGGCAGAACAGATTTCCCGACCGGCAGCATGAGCAGTCTGGTACGCTCTGTGAAAGAAAAACTCTTTGTCCTTCCGGAAGATACAAAAGTTTATCCGGGACACGGAGATATTACTACAATTGGAAGGGAGAAGCAGTACAATCCCTACTGCCAGTAAAAAGATGATTATTGTAACGTTAAATGAAGACAGATATGCCTATGATATCCATTCTCTGGTAAAGGCCTTTTATCCGGAGCAGGAGATCAAAGTTTTTGTAAAAGGAACCAAAGAAGAACGAAGTGACGCCGGGCTGCCGGCGTTTTTCGTGGAATTTGATGAGACGTCCATCTGCGCAGGGATTGAAAATGGAGGGACTAAAACAGTCAATCTAAAGACGCCGGAGGACAGGGGGGCGGTTAAAAACGATTTAAAACAGCTTTTGTACGCGCTCCTTTCCGAAGAAACAGGAAAGACGCTTCCCTGGGGAACCCTGACCGGTATTCGTCCGACGAAAATTGCGAAACAGCTTCTGGAACAGGGACAAACAGAACAGGAAGTTGCTGCCTATATGGAGCATACCTATCTGGCATCGAAAGAAAAAACGGAGCTGTCGATTGACATTGCCAAACGGGAAATGCAGATTTTATCCGGAATTCATTATGAGGAAGGATACAGCCTTTATATCGGGATTCCGTTCTGCCCAACGACCTGTCTGTATTGTTCCTTTACCTCGTTTCCGATCTGTGCATGGAAAAATCGCGTGAACGATTATCTAAGCGCCGTGGAAAAGGAAATTGATTTCGTAAAAGAGGCCTGTGCAGACCGCGTTTTGGACAGCGTTTATATTGGCGGCACGCCGACTACACTGGAACCAGAGGAATTGGAACGGCTTTTTTTGAAGCTTCAAAATACGCTTGACTGGTCACAGGTGCGGGAGTTTACGGTAGAAGCAGGGCGCGCGGACAGCATTACGGCAGAGAAACTGCGTGTGATGAAGCGTTATGGTGTGACGAGAATTTCGGTCAATCCACAGACGATGAAGCAGGAAACCCTTGACCTGATCGGCCGGCGGCATACTGTGGCACAGACGGTCGAGGCATTTCGACTGGCGCGGGAAGAAGGCTTTGATAATATCAATATGGACCTGATTCTCGGGCTGCCGGGAGAAACGAAGGAAGATGTCGAAGAGACAATCCGCCGAGTGCAGGAGCTTGGCCCCGACAGTCTGACGGTACATTCTCTTGCAATTAAGCGAGCTTCCAGGCTGAGCCAGTGGATTTTGGAGCACGGCATCAGCACGCTGCACAACACGGACGAAACGATGGCGATTGCTGCCCAGGGGGCAAAGCAGATGGGCATGGAACCGTATTATCTCTACCGACAGAAAAATATGTCCGGCAATTTCGAAAATGTCGGCTATGCAAAACCGGGGAAGGCGGGTATTTATAATATTTTAATCATGGAGGAGGTCCAGACGATCATGGCACTCGGTGCAGGAACTATCTCCAAACGCGTCTATGGCGATGGCAGAATCGAACGCTGTGACAATGTCAAGGATGTCGGGCAGTATATCGAGAGAATCGATGAGATGATACAGCGCAAACAGCAGTTATTCTCAGAAGAATAGTTGAATTTTTAATAAAATATTGTAACGTGTTATGGAAAAATGAGTACAACAAAACCGTACAGGTGCAACAGTTTGTTACTCGTGACAGTAACATCGAAACCAAAGGACATTTCTAATTACTTAGGAATGTCCTTTTTGCGCATTTGTGAATGGTTTTAGGTGCAACAAACACATGAAATAATGAAATGGAGGTCCATTATGAACAACACAGCGTTAGGAGCAGAAAAATAAAAAGCCTTTTTGGATTAAATTGGGCGCGGTTGCGGCTTGTCTCGCAATCGTGATTGCCGTAGGCGGCATACTTGCCCCTTTTTCTGGCGGCATGATTGTATCGGCTTACGCTTATGGCACAGATGAAGAAATTACTACAGCCGGAGCAGTAATGAATAGCGGAACAATCAGCGATAGCGGAGAGATGAAAGGACAGCCGTTGATGTTCTATCTTTCTGGCAAAGATATTGCTACAGTCCGTTTTTCTTGCAAAAACCAGCAAATCAATTTTTGGGACTGGACAGAAAAAAGAGATGAATATGGGAACGCCCAGAACTTTACTGTTGCCTATGGGGAGGACGAAAGCGAATATTATTATTTGACGATCAGCTGGGTGCCTAATGCTATCATTCGGGAACTGACTGACAATGAGGACAGTACGATTGCAGCTTTGCCGGAGGAAATGCGGAATGATATTATCGTCATGGAGATTACATTTGAAAACGGAAAAACTACAACAAAGGCAATTACAATCTCTCTGTTAGACGACGGTAGATTCTTTGCGTCCTTTGATGATTACCAAATCAGCGAAGAAGATACTTTTATAAATCGTCCCGATAGCGAAGCAATCGGTGCCGCACCTGTTATAGAGGATAATTACAAAGAAGCAGATCCGAATGAACCAGAGCAAATTGTCATTCCAAATAGTATTACTTTCACAGGAACAATCATTGACAATGTGATTGAAAGTTTAGTTCCCATTATTCTTGTTGATGTCGAGGAAAATTCAGGACTAAGCTATGATAAAGTGCTGTTTGAATTGACAGAGGAACAAAAAGATTGGGAATTAAAAACTGGTACGCGTGTACAAATAGTCTGCTCGGACTTTTTTCAAGAATCGACTCCCCCGATTGGCAATTTAATTTCTATTACAGAAGCAGCACCCAATGATGAGTTGAAAATAGCAGATGAAGCAGCCAGAGCCTATTATGAGAATACAGTCTTTGAAGTTGTTTCTTTGGAATTCAAGAGCCTAATCGCACAATCACTTTACAACTGAATAATGGAACATGGGAAGTTGTGAACGAGGGATACTAAGAGATTGCACAGAGAGCCGACCAGCCGGGTAAGCTGTCAGACCGACCGGCAGAACGGACTTCATTGCAAGAAAGGCTCGCAGCAATGAAGGCAAGGGTGTCCGGGACACCTGCAGGAAGGGATGCAGTAGATAAGACAAAGGGGAAGGAGATGCATGAATTAATCAGCGTTTCCCTAGCTTAAAAGCCGTAGAAATTAAGTGATAAACATGATATATTTATGGAGAAGAGAGACATATAATCTTCTCCATATTTTTGGGGAGAAAATTATATGGGTAAAATAAATATGCAGGATTTCGCAAGATTCCAATGATTAAGAAAGTGCATGATGTGCTTATATATCAGAGAACATACCATAAAGACATTGCTACTCGGTTTTCTCCGAGAGAAGGATTTGAGGATCTGGTATTTACTTCTAAGACGAACAATCCTATCAATGCAGCTAACATCAAAGATTCTATCAATTATATTGTAGATCGGATTAACAGAGAAAATCCAGAGCAGCTTGATCAGAATGCCACTGCGCCCACAGCTAGGTAGCCCAGATAATAAAAATAGTTTCGCCAACGCCTAATAACAGCATCAGTAAAAGGAGGAATCGACGAATGAGACAACGAAAAATGAAACAACGGAAATCAAAACAAAGCAAATCATTAGCAAAAATCCTGACCTTGGGGATTGCCGCAGCTACGGTCGTGTCATCCATGAGTGTACCTGGTGGATTGCTCGCACCGGAAACGGTATACGCGAGCGACAACACCGGGACGGCAGAATCCGAAGATCAGGGCACAGCGCCACAGGAGGAAACAATTCAGTTTGATGTGAGTATAAGACCAAACGATAGCGCTACCGTATATGTTATGCAGGTGACAAGTCTGGCAGATACTGATAGGATGAGCTACCAGTATAGTATCAATGGAACAGATTATTACTCATTGCAGAAACTTCAGACGCAGGAGACATTTGGCGCCAGTCAGAAGGTTGATCTTCACGTCAGAGCGGTCGGATCAGACGATACGATTTTGGCAGCTGGCAATCGTGAGATCACAACTCCGAGCGCCAGCGACGTTCCGACGATCTCCGGTACTGACAAGTTTTCAGACCGCACGGAGGTGACGATCACAGCGACCCCCGGTGCGATCATTTATTACACAACAGATGGTACAGTGCCAACAAATGGATCACAGCAGTACAATGCACCGATTACGCTGACAGAGACGACTACGATCCAGGCAATTGCGATAGAAGATGGTCATATCATGAGTGATGTGGTCGGAATGGCATTTACGAAAGAATCATCCGGCGGCAGTAGTTCGGATGGGGGCACTTCCGGTGGAAGCAGTTCCGACAGTAGCTCGGATAATGGAAGCAGTTCTGGCAGTAGCTCGGACAGTGGCAGCAGTTCATCAGGCGGTTCCACCGACAGCGGATCTGAAACTGCTCCGCCACAGGAGGATAACAAGGACAAGACTACGACTAAGACCGAAACCAGAGAAGATGGTACAGTTGTGACCACGACTGAAATCCGGGCAGAGGACGGTTCCGTACAGATCAGGACCGAGATCAGAAATGAAAAGACAGGAATGAATATAGTGGTCAATGTATCGAAGAATGCCAAAGGTAAGATCACTTCAGCTACCGCAGAAATTCTTGATAGAGGTTTTGGCAATGTGAAGATCTCCGGGGAAGCACTTTCAGAGATCGTAAAGGCAGCAGGTACGAAAAATGTAAAGACCACGATCAAGATGCTCACGAAAAACGACTGGGTCATCCGGGAAGTGACGGTCAATGTAAATACGCTTCTGAAAAGAACCGTGAGACCTAAAAAAATGAAGATCATTGAGATAGATCCCGAAACAGGTGAGAAGCTTGTGGTCAGTAAAATGCCTTTCAGGGTAGCGGCAGATGGAAGCGTTGAACTGGATCATAATGAGCTGGGTCACGGAATCTATGAGTTAGTGACAGCCGATGAGGAAGAAGCACTCACGAAACAGATACTGCGGTCGATCAAAGCCACGAAACAATCAGCCACTATCCGCGAGAAGCAGGGGACGTACTTCTGGTTTGAGAAAGGGGTCAACTGGTTCAATGTTGATAAAGTGACTTTTTCGGTCCTCGATCCGGATGTGGCGCGCGTTAGCTCAAATGGCAGGATCACGGGCCTGAAGCCCGGAAAGACAGTCGTCAAGGCGGTTGTCAGATTGCAAAACGGTCGGTCAAAGGTCATAAGAATGACCGTAACCGTAAATAAGAAGAAGTAACAGCTGTTGGAAATACGTTACTGGAATGAGGCACGATTAAACAGTAATGGGATGACGGAATCTGGCTGACAAACACCCCCCCTGGGGCTTGTGGTTTTTCAGTTCTATGGTAAAGTAGGTACAGAAAAAACGAAGTCTCAGGGGGAATTTTTATGCACATGGCAGATGCGCTGGTCACTCCGGCTGTGGCAGGTACGATGTATGCTTGCTCGGCGGCAGTGGCATTTCCAAAATATGATCTGATTGGTCTGTTGGGGATGGCTGTCTATCTGATTGCAGGATTTCTGCTGGAAGAATTATCGTTTGGTAAGTGCCTGCGGCGACTGCGTGTTGTTCTGCCGCTCGTCTGCATGGTAGGGCTGAATATGGATTACTCAGGGACGATTCAGGTTGGGGAATATCCGGTAAGCAAACAGTATCTGCCGCAGATTCGCGCAAAGCTGGGGTATGTGTTTCAGGATTCAGACAGCCAGTTATTTATGTCAACTGTATATGAAGACGTTGCGTTCGCGCCACGAAACGGGGGTGATAATCATGAGAATTGAACATGTTGCACTTTATGTAAATGATTTGGAAAATACAAAAAAATTCTTTGTGAAGTATCTGGGGGCAAAATCAAATGATGGATATCACAATCAGAAAACAGGCTTTTGTTCTTATTTTCTTACATTTGATGATGGTGCACGTATTGAAATCATGAACATACCGGAAATGGCTGATTTACCGAAGAAACCAGCTCGTACTGGATATTCACATATAGCTTTTAGCGTGGGAAGCATAGAAAAAGTGGATGAATTGACAGCAGAATTAAAAGCAGATGGTTATGAGGTTATTAGTGGACCACGTACTACGGGTGATGGATATTATGAAAGCTGCATTGTTGCGGTTGAGGATAATCAAATTGAGATTACAGTATAGTGGAAAAATGTAGGTATTTGAAAGGATAAAACATGTCTTCAAGCAAAGAATATTTACAATTTATATTAGAGCATTCAGACTTGAGAGGCACAGTTAAAATAATCTTTTTGTTCTAATTTGCTTGTTGATATTTTTGTCATACAAAAATATACTGGTGGTAAGGAGGAATAGGTATGTCAAAGGCGGGACGACCAAAGGCAGATGTAAAAAAAGAAAAAGTAGTAAGTATAAGAATGAAGCCAGAGGATTATGCGAAAGTTAAGAGATATGCTGAATCCTCCAACAAAACCATTACACAAGTGATGCAGGAAGGTGTTGCAAAATTGTTAGACGAAAAAGAGTAGCATCTATGAGAACTTCTCCAATCGTTACGGAAAGGAGAAATTTTATGGCATCACGTCAAGGCAGGATGAAGAAGGTATTGTATGCAAGACAAAGATTGATGTTTGTGTAGGGACAGGATTTGGTTATAGTTGCAAGTATTAAACTGCAAATAAGGAAGATAGTAATCCGGCATTCTTTTGATTTGGATGTAATGGAAGAAAAAAATAATATGAAATGTGAGATAGAGCGTATGGAAATAAACTATACGTTCTATTTTTGACTTTTTGAGAAAAGTGATAAAAAACGATTGGCATGACAATCTGATTTTAATTCCCGGTCCGCTCTTTAGAAAAGAACGGGTGGAACTTTTGGAGTTGATGTGGCATAATCTTAGGGAGATTAAATCCATAAAAGTAGAGGAGTGTAGAGTTATGACGATTTTAAATCAGTTGAACAGCGCGCCCATGTACCTCATTTGCGGCGGCATCATTGCATTTGTGGCAGTTGTCTGTGTGATTTTCCTCATCAGAGCGTATCAGGCGGGCAAGGCACTGGGAATGGATGAAACAAAAATGAAACGGACCATTATTTCAAGTGCAACCTTTTCGGTACTGCCGAGTATTGGAATTTTACTGGGAGTCATTGCACTTTCCGGAAGTCTGGGAACACCGTGGCCGTGGCTTCGTCTTTCCGTGATTGGAGCGCTTCATTATGAGACACAGGTAGCGCAGGCAGCAGCGGAGCAGGTGGGGATGACGACACTTTCTGCATCTGAAATGACAGCAACGTCATTTTCTACGATTGCTCTGTTGATGAGTATCTGTATTATGTGGGGCATGGTATTATCGATTTTCTTGAATAAGAAGTATACACAGAAGCTCACGAAGAATTCCTCCTCCGGCAAGTCGGGAACGGCCGGTTTTGCAGATCTTGCGATGACAGCAATGTTCATTGGACTTGTAAGTACCTACATTGGCCGTTACATCGGAGGCTTTATTTCTGAAAATGGTCTGTTTACCTTTCATGGTGATATCATTCCGCTTGTGGTTATGGTGGTTTCTGCACTGGTAATGGGAATCTTCGTATTTCTGTCTGAAAAGAAAAAGCTTGGCTGGGTAGACAGCTTTTCCATTGCGGGAAGTATGATTGCCGGTATGACAGCCGCTGTGATTGTCGGGCTGATCTGATAAGATAGATGAAGAAAAGCAGATACATAGAAGTGGATCACAATTTTAAGAAAGGGACAGGAGAATTATGGAAGAAAATAAAACAAGTACGTGGGAAGAATACCGGAAACGCACGCATGTAATCGGAAGAGTAGTAAGTGCCGTGACACTGGTTATGCTGGTAGGGGCACCGTTTTTGATGGGGAAAATTTTAGGAGCTTATCCGGATCTTGGAGCGGTGGCAAGAGCTTTTTTGTCCGTAGGACTGGTATGGCTGGTGAGCAGTGTGGCAGAGTTTTTGATCTACACACCGATGCTGGGTTCCGGTGGCGGATACCTTGCATTTATTACCGGTAATCTGATTAATATGAAGATTCCGTGTGCAGTCAATGCGCGTGATATGGTTGGAGCGAAGACCGGAACACCGGAAAATGAAATCATTTCTACGATTTCCATTGCAACCTCATCCCTTGTTACGATTCTGGTTTTGGCAGTCGGCGTCCTTTTAATGGTTCCGTTGCAGCCGGTTTTACAGAGTGAAGTATTGCAGCCGGCGTTTGAAAACGTGGTTCCGGCGTTATTTGGAGCGATGGCATATAAATATTACCGTAAGAATATGCATATAGCCGTATTTCCGCTTGTGTTGATGAGTGCGCTGTTTATTTTTGCGCCGGGACTGATCGGATCAACCAGCTTTATGATTATCCCGTCTGGTGCAGTTGCCATTCTGGTAGCGTGGATTTTCTTTAAGAAGGGAAAGAAGGAGAGAAAATCATGAAATATGTAGGATTGGTTTTACTGGGAATCCTTTTGATTATCATTTTATTGTTGCTGATTGCAATAGTCCGGACGCTTTTGATGCCGAAGAAAACTTCGAATTATAAGCCGGAAGCAGAGGAAAAAGAGGCACTTCGGCTTGCCGAAAAGCTTTCCAAGATGGTACAGTGTGACACGACCTCACATGCCGGAGAGACGGAAATAGAGAAATATCTCGGATTTCATAAGGTTTTAGAGGAGCTTTTCCCGTTGGTACATAAAGAGCTTCAGAAAACCGAAATAGACGGAAATCTGTTATATTATTGGAAGGGAAAATCGTCCGAAAAGCCGATCCTTCTGATGAGTCATCAGGATGTCGTTCCGGCAGAGGGAGAGTGGATTCACGCTCCTTTTTCCGGAGATATTGCAGATGGTAAGGTATGGGGACGGGGCACGGCGGATACGAAGTGCACGGTAATGGCTTTTCTGGAGGCCGTGGAAGAACTGCTTGCGGAAGGCTTTGTGCCGCCGACGGACGTGTATCTGGCATCCTCCTGTACCGAAGAATGGGCAGGAGACGGAGCGCCGAAGCTTGTAAAGGAACTGCAGAAAAGAGGAATCCGGCTGTTCCTTCTGTGTGACGAGGGTGGAGCTATCATTACGGAACCCGTTGGAGGAATTCCTGGAAACTTTGCAATGGTGGGTGTCTTTGAGAAGGGCAAGGCCGACGTGAAGTTTACTGCAAAAAGTAATGGAGGACACGCCAGTGCGCCGTCTAAGGGAACACCGATTGCACGCCTTAGCGCTTTTGTAAACGAAGTAGAGAAGCATTCACCGTTCCAAAAGAAGATGCTTCCGGAGGTTTCTGCCATGTTTACTTCTCTGGCACCATATGCCTCTTTCGGGTTAAAGCTGGTGCTTGGAAATATGTGGCTGTTTAAGCCGCTCTTAAAAGCGGTACTTCCGAAGATCAGCGCACAGGCAGGAGCTATGCTGCAGACGACAATTGCATTTACCATGCAGTCCGGTTCCGATGCATATAATGTGATTCCGCAGGAAGCAACCCTTGGAGCCAATATGCGCTTTATTCCCCATCAGGGAGAAAAGGAAAGTCTTGAAATTATCAGGAATCTGGCTTCCAAATACGGTTTAGAGACGGAAATTATCCATTCCAATGACTATACAAAGCCCGTGGATATCCATGGTGAGGGCTATCGTCTGATGGAGCAGGTGATTGCACAGACCTTTCCGGGACTGCCATCCAGCCCTTATGTTATGACCGGGGCTACCGATGCACAGTTCTATAGTCCGGTATGTGACAACTGCATCCGCTTTGCGCCTGTGGTTTACGGACCGGAGCAGATGAAGGGCATGCATGGGCTGAACGAGTGCATGGAATATAACTGTCTGCCCGGCGCGGTGCAATTCTATAAGAATCTGATCTGCGCAGAGAAGTAGTTCAAGAAAGAGAGATATGACCAATTTAAAACACTGGACAAGCTGGTTCAAAAAAAAGACACCAGGCAAAAAGCTGTCCCCCAAAACAGAAGCTGGATATACCTATATCATGAGCGATCTGCACGGCTGCTTTGACGAGCTGAACGCGATGCTTGCAAAGATCGGCTTTTCGGATCAGGATAAGCTGATCCTGGCGGGAGATCATATTGACCGTGGAAGTCAAAACTATGAAATGCTATGCTGGATGGAGCAGGTTCCTCAAAATATCCTGCTGCTGCGCGGCAATCATGAGGAAGAGTTTTTATGTTATCTGGAGCTGCTTTTGGCAGTGCAGGAGAAGCGGCAGCAAGGATCTGGAGCATCTCTATCAGGAGACAAAGAACCTGATAGAGCAGCATAACCGACAGACAGAGCAAATCCGGGTGTTCGATCATTATGGGACGCTGGAGGAGCTGATTGCAGAACAGTGTATTTCCATGGCAGATCTGCGGCGGTGGGCAGTCAGGATGGAAGCAATGCCCTATTTTTGCAGATTTTCCCTGCCGGAGAGGGAATGTGTAGTGGTACATGCCGGATACCTGGAACAGTTTCCGACAGCAGGTCTGACCGGAAAATATACCTGTGTCGAAGATTTTTATCTCCGGGCGCGGGAAGATGCGTATCTGGCAGGGGGAATCGAAAACGGGATGATCGTTGCGGGGCATACGCCGACGCTGTCCAAGGATTACATGATGTATAACGGCGGTCTGGTTTACCAGCATTATGATCCGCAGAAGAACTGTCTGTATTATGATATCGACTGCGGCTGCTCTTACCGTACTGTTCGGGCAAACGCGCGGCTGGCGTGCCTGTGTGCGGAAACAGGAGCGATTTATTACTTGTAAAAAACGTTCAAATAGTATAAAATCGGAAACGATAGGACTGCGAACAAAGGAGAACGGTAAAATGGCACTGAATAAAAAGCCTGTCACCGGTATGAAAGATATTCTGCCTGCAGAAATGCAGCTGCGGGATTACTGCATCAACGTGATTAAGGAAACTTACGGAAAATTTGGATTTACTTCTATTGAAACACCCTGTGTGGAATCCATTGGCAACTTAAACAGCAAGCAGGGTGGCGAAAATGAAAAACTGATTTTTAAAATTTTAAAACGCGGCGAGAAATTAAATCTTGCGGAAGCAAAAGAGGAGATGGATCTGGTAGACGGCGGTCTGCGTTATGACCTGACGGTTCCTTTTGCCCGTTATGTGGTACAGCACCGTAATGATATCGCTTTCCCATTCAAGCGTTACCAGATACAGCCGGTATGGCGTGCCGATCGTCCGCAGAAAGGTCGTTACCGTGAGTTTTACCAATGTGATGGAGATGTGGTAGGTTCCGATTCGTTGGTAAATGAAGTCGAGCTGATCCAGATTATGGATGAGGTATTCCGCCGTTTCGGAATCCGTGTCTGTATCAAGATGAACAACCGTAAGATTCTTTCCGGTATCGCTGAAATTATAGGCGAATCGGATAAGATTGTCGATATTACCGTAGCGATTGACAAGCTGGACAAAATAGGCTTGGATAATGTAAATGTCGAACTAAAAGAGAAGGGAATCAGTGATGAGGCTATTGCTAAGTTGCAGCCGATTATTCTCCTTAGCGGCACGAATGCGGAAAAGTTGGCAACATTGAAAAATGTATTATCAGCCAGTGAAGTAGGATTAAAGGGAGTGGAAGAGAGCGAATTTATCCTGAATACATTGGAAACAATGGGCTTGAAGAATGAAATCGAGCTTGACCTGACATTGGCTCGCGGACTGAATTACTATACAGGTGCTATCTTTGAAGTGAAAGCGTTGGATGTACAGATTGGCAGTATCACAGGTGGTGGTCGCTATGATAATCTGACCGGAGTATTTGGTATGGCAGGAGTGTCGGGAGTAGGTATCTCTTTCGGTGCAGACCGTATCTTCGACGTATTGAACCAGCTCGAACTTTATCCGAAAGAAGCTGTGAATGGAACAGAAGTTCTGTTTATCAATTTCGGTGAGAAAGAAGCCGCCTTCTCTATGAATGTGCTTACCCAGGTACGTGCGGCAGGTATCCGTGCTGAAATCTTTCCCGATTCCAGCAAGATGAAGAAGCAGATGGGGTATGCCAACCGCCGTTCGATCCCCTACGTGGCCATCGTCGGCAGCGACGAGTTGGCGCGGCAGACGGTGACGCTCAAAGATATGCGCACCGGCGAACAGCGGCAGGTGCCCTTCGCGGAGCTGGCCGCAAGTTTGCAATAGAACGACCGGATTGCAGCGGAGTCGTGCGGCGGAGGCGTTCGGCCCGGCCTCGCGGCTCCGTTGCGTCGTATGAATCAAGGAGAGTTATGAAACGTCTGATTACGTTGATCGTCGGCGTGTTGTGCACGGCTCCGTGGAGCGTGCGCGCTCAGTTCGACGATGCGGCGGCCGCGCAGTTGCAGAAACTCGTGCAGGCCTATCGCTATGTGGATGCCGCCTACGTCGATTCGCTCGATACGGCGCCGC
>ENA-OOXF01001190-OOXF01001190.1-human-gut-metagenome-genome-assembly--contig:-NODE-1190-length-17598-cov-2.245169_pt1 | contig 17598 bp, 13 predicted proteins | sample MGYA00241586_ERZ501341 | MGnify/ENA primary metagenome ERZ501341 (study PRJEB25962, sample SAMEA2042985) | human gut metagenome | biome: human gut; feature: human-associated habitat; material: faeces... | reverse complement strand
CTTCACCGTGGCTTTCTCTTTCATAGTGGAAGTGCTGCTCAATGGTGTGGGCAAGGGTATGTCCGAAGTTCAGGAGAATCCTCTCTCCGGTATCAAACTCGTCTTCTTCCACAACGCGGCGTTTGATATCGACACAGGTTGCGATCACATCAGTTAAATGCTCTTTCAGATTCTCATAGCATCTGCATTTTTCCAGAAGATCAAAAAGCTTGCGGTCTTTGATGCATCCGTATTTGATAACCTCCCCCATGCCATCCGTCACGTAACGCTCCGGCAAGGTTTCCAGCACATCCGGATCGATCAGTACCATCTTCGGCTGATAAAAAGCACCTACCAGGTTCTTACCCTGTGGAAGATCGACTGCAACTTTTCCACCAACAGAAGAATCTACCTGTGCAAGAATGGATGTTGGAATCTGTACGAACTTGATTCCTCTAAGAAAGGTCGCTGCCACAAATCCGGCAAGGTCTCCTACCACTCCACCGCCAAGTGCAACGATCAGGTCTGTTCTGGAAATCTTTGCTTCCAGAAGAGAGCTGTATACCCCCGGAAGGGTTTCGAATGCTTTTGACGGTTCTCCATGTGGAATCACGGTTTCCGCACACTCATATTTTTCAGAAAGATTTTTCTTAAGCGCTTCTCCGTAATAAGAATAAACTCTGTCATCGGAAATGATCATGATCTTTGATCCCTGATATACTTCCGCTATTCTTTCTGCCGCTTCTTTCAGAATTCCTCTTTCAATATAGATCGGATAGCTGTGTTCCTTTAAATCTACCGTCATTTTCATCGTTTTGTTCCTCCCAGGCTGCTGTTTTTTACATTTCTTTACCGACTGCTTTTGCGATTCCGGTAATCTCTTTTAACAGTGTATCATATTTTTCCGGTTTCAGCGACTGTGCTCCGTCACAAAGTGCCGTTTCCGGACTGTTATGTACTTCGATGATCAGCCCGTCCGCTCCTGCCGCAACAGATGCTTTTGCCATCGGATCAACCAGCCACCATTTTCCTCCTGCGTGGCTCGGGTCTACAACTACCGGAAGATGGCTGAGTTTTCTTACTACCGGAATAGACTGAAGATCCAGTGTATTTCTGGTATAAGTCTCGAAGGTACGGATTCCTCTTTCGCAGAGGATAACATTTGGATTTCCGGATGCCATAATGTATTCTGCTGACATCATCCATTCTTCGTAAGTTGCATTAAGTCCTCTCTTCAAAAGGATCGGTCTCTTTGTCTGTCCGAGCTGTTTTAACAGGTCATAGTTCTGCATGTTACGTGCACCGATCTGAATCAGGTCTACCTTTTCATCGAAGATTTCCAGATATTCCGGTGACATCAGCTCTGTTACGATCGGAAGCCCTGTCTCTTCTCTTGCTGCACATAAGATTTCCAGACCTTCAAGGCCCAGTCCCTGGAATGAATATGGGCTTGTTCTCGGCTTGAATGCACCACCACGGAGCATATTTGCACCAGATGCCTTAACAGCCTTTGCGATCTCGATCACCTGCTCTTCTGACTCCACAGAACAAGGTCCGGCGATCAGTGCCAGATGTCCGCCGCCAACTTTGACACCAGATACATCTACGATGGTATCGTCCGGATGGAATGCACGGTTTACAAGTTTATAAGGTTCCTGTACATGCATAACTTTCTCAACAGAAGAGTCTACTTCGAAAAGCTTTGGATCCACACGGACCGTATCGCCGATACAGCCGATAATTGTAAGATCCTCACCTTTTACAGTATGTACTTCCAGTCCCTTTGCACGGACCATATTCTCAACTCGTTTTACGTTTTCATCACTTGTTCTTGGTTTTAATACGATAATCATAATCTTTTTCCCTTTCTCTTCTCTCTACTAATCATCGAACATGTCTTTTAGAAGTTCCTTCGGAATTTCCTATGAAACAAAAAACTCCCGTCTTCTGTAAAAACAGAGGACGAGAGTATTATATACTTCGTGGTTCCACCTCATTTTGCAATTGTCTCACGACAACTGCCTCGTCAGGTACGTCGTTCATAACGGTTATACCCTTGCAGATAACGGCTGCTACCGGAAATACCTATTAACAATTCTTCAAAAGAATGCATTCAGTATCCTACTCCAAGAGGAATTCAATATAATCTTCGGTATCCTTCTTCCACCGATAAAGGACTCTCTGTGACGTCTTATTATATTTACTACTTCTTTTCATTGTATTTTGATAGTAGAATATGTAATTTTTAAAATCTATAGCTTATGTTACACGAATCAATAGGCTTTGTCAATCATTTTTCAGCAAATTAACGCGAGAAATATTTTTCTTTGATAATATCAACCGGCATTTCTTTTCCTGTCCAGAGTTCAAATGATGCAGCACCCTGATATAACAGCATATTCAGACCGTTCAGTGTCCGGCATCCTGCTGCTTTTGCTTTCTTCAGGAATAACGTCTCTTCCGGATTGTAGATTACATCAAATACAAACAGATCTTTTCTGAACACACTGTCATCTGTGATGATACATCTGTCTGTCTTCGGTGCCATACCGATAGAAGTTCCGTTTACCAGAATTGCACTTTCTGCGATTTCCTTTTTGAGGACTTCCGGGTCAGAAAAGTCATAGAGGTTGATCTTGCAGTCTGTCTTCTCATGAAGTTTCTCGATTGTCTTCTCCGCACGTGTGAAGAATTCATCACGGATGTTGAATACCGAAATCTCTGCTACTTTGTCAAGTGCTGCCTGGATCAGAATCGCTGCTGCGGCTCCACCCGCTCCAAGAAGTGTCATTTTCTTGCCAATGATATCAACGCCTGTCTCACTGACTGCACGCATGAATCCAATTCCGTCTGTCGTATAACCTGTCAGGACACCGTTATCATTTACAACAGTGTTGACCGCCCCACCGATCTCAGATGCCGGTGAAAGTTTATCAACCAGTGAGCACATCAGATTCTTGTCAGGCATAGTCAGGTTAAATCCTCTGACTCCCATGACTTTCAGACCATCTACTGCTGTCTTTAAGTTATCTGTTCCAACATCAAATGCCAAATATGCGTAATCCAGCTCCAGCTGGCGAAATGCCTCGTTATGCATCATTGGGGAAATGCTGTGTGCTACCGGACTCCCCAGTAATCCGGTAAGGACTGTATGTCCTGTAATCTCGTATGCCATTATCTCTTCCTCCTACGTTACATTTTCACACTGTAAAGTGCTACTTTTGTCCTTTATCATACCATATTTTTCAAAATACGCAAGCATCGTTATTAAAAAGACGATATTTTCTGCCTTTGAAAAAACATTTTGAAAAATTTTGAATACCAAATAAGAATGAATGTTCCTATGTAACAAAAAGAGTATCACGTTTCTTCTTATTCACGTGATACTCTTTCTTTCATGGCTTCTGACTGTTACTGCTGATATACGTTTTACTTTTTCATTTACAATCTGTTTTATTTTACACCATGGTCCACCTGGTACATATGCGAAATCAGGCGGAAGATCTGACTGGTATATCCCCATTCATTATCATAAAAACTGATCAGTTTGAAAAAATGACCGTTTACCTGGATTCCTTCCCTTGCATCAAAGGAGGATGCGTGATTATCTCCGATAAAATCGGAAGAAACAACTTCATCATCCACATAATCCAGAATCTCCTTAAGAGTTGTTTCGGAAGCTTCCTTCATTTTCTTGCAGATATCTTCATAAGTAGTTTCTGTCTTCAACGCGACATTCAGATCCACAATGGATACATCTGAAGTCGGTACACGATAAGAAATTCCATTCATGCGGTCCTTTAACGCCGGAATAACAAGAGCGATTGCTTTTGCAGCTCCTGTTGAAGATGGGATCAGATTTCCGAATACAGCACGACCTGTACGCCAGTCTTTCAGCGAACGGCAGTCAACTACCTTCTGTTTTGCTGTAGCTGAATGGATGGTAGACATCAGACCATACTCTATTCCATAATTATCCTCCAATACCTTACAGATCGGTGCAAGACAGTTTGTTGTGCAAGATGCATTTGAAACGACCTGCATAGATGACTGATAAAGTTCATGATTCACTCCCATTACAAATGTCGGTGTGTCCTGATCTTTAGCCGGTGCAGAGATGATCACTTTCTTTGCTCCACCCCGGATATGTGCCATTGCTTTTTCTGTCGTACAGTAAGCACCTGTCGCATCTATAATGTATTCTACTCCACACTCTCCCCACGGAATGTCAGCAGCATCATTTTCTGAATACACTCGGATCTTCTCGCCATTTACAACAATTCCATCCTCATATTTTTCCAGACTTCCCTGGAAACGTCCAAAGATCGAATCGTAACGGATCATATAAATCATATAATCCAGATCTGCGTTTCTCACATTGATCCCACAAATTTTAAATTTTTCCGGCTGATTGATGGCAATGCGGAATGCAACTCTTCCAATACGTCCAAATCCGTTTATGCCGATTGTTATTGCCATATTAAATACCTCCCTGTATATGACATATTGATACTCTTTGTATCTTCTTCCCTTGCAATAACAGTCCGCCACAATCTATTGCGAGTGTAACACACTTTTTTTTGAAATGCTACCGAAATGGCAGTAATTAATCATTTAACAGGATTCTTATTTTTTTAACAGGATTCCTATTTTTTTAACAAAAAAGGATGCGCTTTTTCAAACGCACCCTCTGTCACTTTTTATGCAATTACTCTGACTTTCAGAACACCCTCGATCATTTCCAGACCTTTTACCACGTCTTCTGCCACATCATTATCCACATCGATCATCGTATATGCATAGCTGCCACGGCTCTTATTCGTCATATCATCGATATTGACATTATCCTTTGCCAGAAGCGCAGTAAACTGACCGATCATGTTCGGAATATTCCTGTGCAGGATCGTAATTCTTGTCTTATCCCTTACACCCATATCGCATGCCGGGAAGTTGACAGAATTACGGATATTTCCATTTTCCAGGAAATCCTTCAGCTCTTCTACTGCCATCTTTGCACAATTGTCTTCTGATTCAGCAGTTGACGCTCCCAGATGCGGAATGACAATCGCATGCTTCACTCCTGCGATCTCCGGTGTCGGAAAGTCAGTTACATAGCGTCCGACTTTTCCACCAACAAGTGCATCCACAATGTCTTCACTGTTCACCAGTACATCTCTTGCAAAGTTCAGGATCACAACGCCCTCTTTCATCAGACTGATGGCATTCTTATTGATCATACCCTTTGTATCTTCCAGTGCCGGTACATGGATTGTGATATAATCACACTCCTTGTAGATCTCATCTACATTCTTAGTGTGATGGATACTTCTTGAAAGTCTCCATGCAGAATCTACAGAAACATATGGATCATAGCCATACACTTCCATCCCAAGATGCGTAGCCGCATTGGCAACCAGGACACCGATTGCACCAAGACCGATCACACCAAGCTTCTTTCCCTGGATCTCACAGCCTGCAAATGCTTTTTTCGCTTTTTCTGCATCTTTTGCAATATTGCCATCCTCTTCGTTCTCCTGTACCCAGTTGATACCGCCAAGGATATCTCTGGATGCAAGCAGCATACCGGCGATCACCAACTCTTTTACACCATTGGCATTTGCCCCTGGTGTATTAAATACAACGATTCCCTGCTCCGCACATTTGTCCAGTGGAATATTATTTACACCGGCTCCGGCACGGGCAATCGCTTTTAAATCTTTATCAAATTCCAGTTCATGCATTCCGGCACTTCTTACAAGTACCGCATCTGCTCCTGCCATCTCACCGGCAGGCACATAGTCATCACTGAATTTCTCCAGTCCAACAGGAGAAATCGGGTTTAGGCAAAAATATTTATACATATTACAGATTCTCCTCCTCAAACTTCTTCATAAATGCAACCAGAGCTTCCACACCTTCGTATGGCATTGCGTTATAAATACTTGCACGCATACCCCCAACAGTACGGTGTCCTTTCAGATTCTCAAGACCTGCTTCTTTTGCCTCTTTTACAAATTTGGCATCCAGCTCATCACTGCCTGTCACAAATGGTACATTCATAAGAGAACGGTCTTTCTTTTCTACCGTACCTTTGAACAGTTTGCTCTGATCCAGGTAATCATAGAGCAGTTTGGCTTTCTTTTCGTTGCGTTCTTTCATAACTTCCAGTCCGCCCATCTTTTTGAGCCATTTAAATACCTTACCGCAGATATAGATTCCGTATGCCGGCGGTGTATTGTAAAGAGAACCTGCGTCTGCATGTGTCTTGTATGTAAGCATGGTCGGTGTTCCCGGAAGTACATCCTCTGTAATCAGATCTTCACGGATGATCGCGATAACAACACCCGCTGGTCCGATATTCTTCTGGACTCCGCCATAGATGAGACCATATTTTGTCACATCTACAGGCTCAGACAGGAAGCAGGATGATACATCCGCTACCAGTGTCTTGCCTTTCGTGTTCGGAAGTTCCTTGAATTTGGTTCCGTAAATTGTATTATTTTCGCAGATATATACATAATCTGCATCTTCATCAACCGGCAGATCCGAACAGTCAGGAATGTACGAAAAGGTTTTATCCTCGGACGATGCGATCTTATTCACCTTTCCATATTTGGATGCCTCGGCAGCTGCCTTTTTAGCCCACTGCCCGGTAACAATATAATCCGCTACTTTGTTCTTCATCAGATTCATTGGAATCATTGCAAACTGCTGGCTTGCGCCACCCTGAAGGAACAGTACTTTGTAATTATCCGGGATTCCCATCAAATCACGAAGATCCTGTTCAGCGGTTTCAATGATTTCAGCAAAAGCTTTCGAGCGATGACTCATCTCCATAACGGACATTCCACATCCTTTGTAATCCAGCATCTCATCTGCTGCTTCTCGTAAAACTTCTTCCGGCAGTACTGCCGGTCCTGCTGAAAAATTGTAAACTCGTTTCATATTACTCCTCCATTCCTGCTCTGCGTATCTGTCGCTGCATATGTTTTTTAGTTTGTCTGCTGTTTTTCCTGCAGATCCTTCTCGTCAAAAGCTTCACTGATCGGAGCACCCGGAGCAACCATCGGCCATACCTTGTCATCGCTGTCGATCTGGCAGTCAATCACCACCGGACCGCCTGCATTTAAAGCAAACTTAAATGCATCTGCGAATTCTTCTCTGGTCGTAGCTCTTACCGCTTTCGCCCCCATCGCTTCTGCGAGTTTCACAAAATCTACTGCATCATTCAGAACAGTTGCTGAATAGCGCTGTCCGTAAAACAGATTCTGCCACTGTCTTACCATACCAAGCACATGGTTGTTCACTACAACCTGGATAATTGGAATGTTATAACGCGCCGCTGTTGCAACTTCATTCATATTCATACGGAAGCATCCGTCTCCGGCGATATTGACTACCGTCTTCTCCGGTCTTCCCATCTTGGCTCCGATTGCAGCTCCAAGACCGTATCCCATGGTTCCAAGACCACCTGACGTAAGCAGTGTTCTCGGTTTTGTGAATTTATAATACTGCGCTGCCCACATCTGATGTTGTCCAACTTCTGTGACGATGATCGCATCACCTTCTGTCTGTTTGTAAATCTCTTCGATCACATACGGACCGGTCAGACTTTCCGGATGATAGGCAAGCGGGTATTTTGCTTTATATTCCTGGATCTTTTTGATCCATTCGGTGTGTTCCTGCTGTGGCAGTTTTTCATTAACTGCCGCAAGCACTTCTTTGATATCTCCAACCACACCTTCATCGATAATGACATTCTTGTTCATCTCTGCCACATCAATATCAAACTGGAGAATTTTTGCATTACTTGCAAATTTATTTGGATTACCTGTGACACGGTCGGAGAATCTTGCACCGACTACGATCAGAAGATCGCTTTCACTGACTCCAAAGTTCGATGTCTTGGTACCATGCATACCAAGCATTCCTGTATAAAGTTCATCAGTTCCCGGAAATGCACCTTTTCCCATCAGGGAATCACATACCGGACACTGTACCTTGTCTACGAATGCACGGAGTTCTTCACTTGCATCAGATAATATAGCTCCGCCTCCGACGAATACAAACGGACGCTTTGCTTCTTCGATCATCTCTACTGCCTTGTCAATATCTTCCATGCAGATTTCTTTTTTGTATTTTACGATTGGCTGGATTTTGACAGGCTCATACTCTGCTTTATTGCCTGTCACATCTTTCGGGATATCGATCAGCACCGGTCCCGGTCTTCCGGACTGTGCGATCTCAAACGCCTTGCGGATCGTCTTTGCAAGATCATTGACATTCTTCACAATAAAATTATACTTTGTGATCGGCATCGTAATACCGGTAATGTCAATTTCCTGGAAGCTGTCTTTTCCAAGAAGCGGTACCCCTACATTACAGGTGATCGCAACGATCGGAATAGAATCCATAAATGCGGTCGCGATTCCTGTTACGAGATTTGTTGCTCCAGGTCCACTGGTTGCAAAACACACCCCAACCTTACCAGTGGCACGCGCATATCCGTCTGCCGCATGAGAAGCTCCCTGCTCATGCGATGTAAGGATATGTCTGATTTCATTACTATGCTTATATAATTCATCATATACATTTAAAATTGCACCGCCCGGATATCCGAATACGGTATCCACGCCTTGCTCTTTTAAACACTCTATCAGTATTTCTGCACCATTTAACTGCATTGTACATTCCCCTTGTCCAGATTTTATTTTATTTGTGTGGAACTTCCAGAACTGCTCCACGGTTTCCTGAAGTTACCATTGCTGCATATCTTGCAAGATATCCTGTTGTAACTTCCGGTTCTCTTGGCTGCCATTTTTCTTTTCTTCTTGCAAGTTCTTCATCTGAAATTCTTGCATTTAATTTCAGGTTCGGGATATCGATCTCGATGATATCGCCTTCCTCGATCAATGCTACCGGACCACCGACTGCCGCTTCCGGTGATACATGTCCGATAGAAGCTCCACGGGATGCACCGCTGAAACGTCCGTCTGTAATAAGTGCTACCGATGAACCAAGTCCCATACCTGCGATTGCAGAAGTTGGATTCAGCATTTCCGGCATACCAGGACCACCCTTTGGTCCGACGTAACGGATAACTACAACATCTCCCGGATGGATATCTCCGCCTTTAATTGCCTTGATCGCATCATCTTCACATTCAAATACTCTTGCAGGTCCTTCATGTACCAGCATTTCCGGTACAACTGCAGAACGTTTTACAACACTGCCGTCCGGTGCGATATTACCTTTGAGGACTGCAAGTCCACCCGTCTGGCTGTATGGATTGTCGATCGGACGGATTACTTCCGGATTTTTGTTTTCGCATCCTGCGATATTTTCTCCAACTGTCTTTCCGGTTACTGTCATGCAGTCTGTGTAAAGAAGACCTTTCTTATTCAGCTCGTTCATAACAGCATATACACCACCCGCTTCATTCAAGTCTTCCATATATGTCGGACCTGCCGGTGCAAGGTGACAGAGGTTCGGAGTCTTTTCGCTGATTCCGTTTGCAAAATCAATCTCAAAATCCATACCAATCTCATGTGCGATCGCCGGAAGGTGAAGCATACTGTTGGTTGAGCATCCAAGTGCCATATCAACAGTAAGGGCATTTAAGATGGCTTCTTTTGTCATAATGTCTCTCGGACGGATATTTCTTCTGTACATTTCCATTACCTGCATACCTGCATGTTTTGCAAGACGGATTCTTTCTGAATATACAGCCGGAATTGTTCCATTTCCCTGAAGCCCCATACCAAGTACTTCTGTCAGACAGTTCATGCTGTTAGCTGTATACATTCCGGAGCAGGATCCGCAGGTAGGACATACTTTATTTTCAAATTCACATACATCACATTCGTCCATTGTTCCTGCTGCGTAGGATCCAACTGCCTCGAACATGCTGGAAAGACTTCTCTTCTGTCCTTTTACATGTCCCGCAAGCATTGGTCCGCCACTGACGAACACTGTAGGTACATTAATACGGGCTGCTGCCATCAAAAGTCCAGGTACATTCTTGTCGCAGTTCGGGATCATAACAAGGGCATCAAACTGATGCGCCATTGCCATTGCTTCTGTCGAATCTGCGATCAGATCTCTCGTTACCAGAGAATACTTCATACCGATGTGTCCCATTGCAATACCGTCACAGACTGCGATCGCCGGAAACATGATCGGTGTTCCACCTGCCATGGCAACTCCCATCTTTACTGCATTTGCAATTTTATCCAGGTTCATATGTCCCGGAACGATTTCGTTATAAGAACATACGATTCCGACAAGCGGTCTCTCCAGTTCTTCTTTTGTAAGACCAAGCGCATTGAACAATGATCTGTGCGGCGCCTGCTGCATACCTGTTTTTACATTATCACTTCTCATGATTTTATAATCCTCCTGTAACTTTTGGCTCTATTCTATTACAGTTCCGTCCTGCTTCTCTTTCCCCATAGCAGTACGGAACTGTATCTTTCCCAATCCTTGACTATCGAATTCTTTCGCAGATCAGATCTCCCATCCGGGCTGTTCCAACCTTTGTACATCCGTCTGACATAATATCCCCGGTTCTGTATCCATCTTTTAACACCTGGGAAACTGCTGCTTCAATCGCATCTGCTGCTTTATCCTGATCCAGGCTGAAACGAAGCATCATTGCTGCTGAAAGAATTGTTGCTATCGGGTTTGCAATTCCCTGTCCTGCTATATCCGGTGCCGAACCGCCACTTGGTTCATACAATCCGAACCTGGTTTCATTCAGACTTGCACTTGCCAGCATTCCGATCGAACCGGTTACCATGCTTGCTTCATCAGAAAGGATGTCTCCGAACATATTCTCTGTAAGAATGACATCAAACTGCTTCGGATCTTTTACAAGCTGCATTGCACAGTTGTCAACCAGCATATGCTCCAGTGTAACTTCCGGATAATCTTTCGCAACTTCTTCTACTACTTTTCTCCAGAGTCTTGAAGAATCCAGTACATTCGCCTTATCGACGCTTGTCACTTTCTTTCTTCTCTTCATTGCAATGTCAAACGCGCGGATCGCAATCCTGCGGATCTCATCCTCATTATAGGTAAGTGAATCGAATGCAGTCAGCACACCATCCACTTCTTCTGTCTTCCTCTCTCCAAAATAAAGACCGCCTGTCAGTTCACGCATGATCATCAGATCAAATCCGCCTTCTGTAATCTCTTCTTTCAGAGGACATGCACCCTTCAGTTCATTATACAAAACCGCCGGACGCAGATTTGCGAACAGGTTCAGTTCTTTTCTGATCTTCAGAAGACCGGCCTCCGGTCTCTTTGACGGTTCCAGCTTATACCACGGGGAAGTCTTTGCATCTCCTCCAATGGATCCCATCAGTACGGCATCACATGCTTTTGCTTTTGCTACCGTCTCATCTGTAAGCGGGACTCCATGTACATCAATGGATGCGCCCCCAAGAAGCAGCTGTTCATAAGAACAGTCAAATCCGTATACCTCTCCTGCTTTATCAAGAACTTTCATCGCTTCCGTTACAATCTCCGGACCGATTCCGTCACCTTTAATTACTCCGATTTTCAGGCTCATCTTTGTCATTCCCTTCTATGTATCTGTGATTTTTGTACCATTTTTCGTTCCAAAAATCTGTTAAACACTATAATACCGTATTTTTCGTCAGGTTTCAACCCTTTAATCTGTAAAAGTATAAAAATCCAGAGTGAACTCTGTTTTATTTTCCTGTTTTCTGTGGAATCACAAAGATAAAGATCAGCGAACTGACAAACAGCATTCCCGGATAAAAAAGCTTCGGAATGATCTGAAATGCAGAAATCTCACCGCCGAGCTCATGCACTGCCGAAATTGCCACCAGCATCTGCGCACCATACGGGATCACCCCCTGTGAAATACAGGAAAAAGTATCCAGAAGGGAAGCCGTCTTTCTCGGTGTGATCTGATAATCGTCTGCCATTTCCTTTGCAATTGGATTAGCCATCACAATTGCTACGGTATTGTTCGCTGTTGCCACATCCAGAAGCGCTACCAAAATACCAACACCCAGCTGACCACTTTTCGATCCCTTAAAGACACGGTGGATCACATCCAGCAATACATCAAAGCCACCATTTTCCCGGATCAGCGCACACATGGCTGCCACCAGGATCGCCACCATACAGGTTTCAAACATCCCGGATACACCTGAGCCCATGGCAGCAAGCATTTCATACGGTGTTACCTGCCCCATTGCAAGCATGATCACCGCACCGGACACAATTCCTGTCAAAAGTACCAGAAAGACGTTGAACCCTGCGATCCCGCCGACCAGCACCAGCACATACGGAATGATCTGCGTCAGATTGTATTCGTGCGTAACTGCCGTTCCGATCTCTGCCCGGAAAGAGCTGATCAGGATCAGAACCAACGATACGATCGCCGCCGGAAGTGCGATCCAGAAATTTTCCCGGAATTTATCTTTCATCTCACATCCCTGCCCGTTGCAGGCAGCAATTGTTGTATCTGATATGAAAGAAAGATTGTCCCCGAACATGGAGCCTCCCATCACCGATGCCACGCAAAGTGCCAGGGAAAAACCGGACGACTGCGAAACTGCCGCCGCAATCGGAGTCAGAAGGGTGATCGTCCCAACCGAAGTTCCCATTGCTGTTGAAACAAAACATGCAACCACAAACAGAACGGCAACCGCAAACCGTGCCGGGATGATCGATAGCATAAAATACGCCACACTCTCTGCACTGCTTCTTCCAACCACTCCCACAAAAGTTCCCGCCGTCAGGAAAATCAGCAGCATTGTGATAATATTCTTATCTCCGATTCCCCGTCCCATGATCTCCAGCTTCTCATCAAAGCCAACCTTTCTGTTCTGCAGACACGCAACCAGGAGTGCCGCCAGAAACGCCACTACGATCGGTACATTATAAAACCCCATTGGAATTTTCATTATGTATTCAAATAAAATACCCAGTCCCAGATAAAATACCAGAAATACACCGACCGGCAAAAGTGATGCACTTTTTCTTCTTTTTTCCATATATTTACCTCTCATCTGCTTCTATTGCTTCCCGGATCTTCTCAAAAACTTTTCCATATCCGGAAAACAAACAGCAATATTTCTCCTTATCATAGCATATCCTTCTCTTTTCCCGCAATAAGGGAAATACAGAAAGTTCCCGCAGAAACCGTATAAAAATACACTTTTGCACAAAAAACAGAAGTCTGTCTCTGTTTTTTCAGGACAGACTTCTGTTTTTTACATATACATTTTACAGATGCCAGATGTCTCTGTTGTATTCAGCAATGGTTCTGTCAGATGAGAAATATCCTGCTTTTGCGATATTCACAACCATCTTCTTTGCCCATGCCATGCGGTCTTCATAATCTGCGTAAGCCTGTTCTTTCTTCTGGATATAATCTTTCACATCAAGAAGTGTCATGAACCAGTCTTTACGGATCAGTTCTGCATGCAGTTCAAGAAGCAGGTATTTATCTCCGATACGGAGAAGTTCCGGGCTGATGATAAAGTCTACCAGTCTGCGGATCTCTTCATCATTGATATAGTAATCAACTGCATTATAATCCATCTTGCGGTAATGCTCGATAACCTGTTCACTGGATTCTCCGAAGATGTAGATATTTTCATCCCCTACAAACTGATGGATTTCTACGTTGGCTCCATCTTCTGTTCCCATTGTCACAGCCCCGTTCAGCATGAATTTCATGTTACCTGTTCCACTTGCTTCTTTGGATGCAAGAGAAATCTGTTCAGAAATATCACAGGACGGGATCAGCTTTTCTGCCAGTGTCACGTTGTAGTTTTCTACCATAACCACTTTCAGATACGGTGCGACTTCCGGATCATTATCAATCAGCTCCTGCAGGCAGAGGATCAGATGAATGATATCCTTTGCAATAATATAAGCCGGTGCAGCCTTGGCTCCAAAGATTACCGTGATCGGAGTCTCCGGTTTCTTTCCGCTCTTGATCTCCAGATATTTATAGATCACATATAATGCATTCATCTGCTGACGCTTGTATTCATGCAGACGTTTTACCTGAATATCAAAAATTGAATTTGGATTGATTTCCAGTCCCTGTGTTTCTTTTAAGTAAGCTGCCAGATCCTCTTTCTTTTTCTGTTTTACTACAAGAAGGCTCTTTAAGGTTTCCTCATCATTTACATAATCAAGCAGTTTTTCAAGCTTTGTTGCATCTTTTCGGTAATCCGGTCCGATCTTCTCATCCAGCCATGCAGTCAGTTCATGGTTGCAGTGCAGCAGCCATCTTCTGAACGTAATACCATTAGTCTTGTTGTTGAATTTCTGTGGGTAAATGTCATAGAACGGTTTCAGTTCTTCATTTTTCAGGATCTCTGTATGAAGATACGCAACTCCGTTGACACTGTATCCATAATGGATGTCCATATGAGCCATGTGTACACGATTCTGGTCATCGATAATATGGACTCTCGGATCTTTATATCTTCCCTTAATTCTTGCATCCAGATCACGGATGATCGGAACGATCTGCGGTGCAACCTGCTCCAGATAATCAACCGGCCATTTTTCCAGTGCTTCCGCAAGAATGGTATGATTGGTATATGCACAGGTCTTACTTACCACTTCCACTGCCTCATCCATAGTAAATCCTTTTTCTTCGGTCAACAGACGGATCAGTTCCGGAATCACCATGGAAGGATGGGTATCATTGATCTGGATCACTGCATGATTATTTAATTCATGCAGATCATATCCTGCATCCTCCATCTCTTTTAAAATCAGCTGTGCCCCGCAGCTTACCATAAAGTACTGCTGATAAATGCGGAGTTTGCGTCCGGCGTCATCAGAATCATCCGGATACAGAAAGAGCGTCAGATTTTCCTGTACTTTTTTCTTATTAAAATTGATACTGTTTTCCGGTACGATACTTTCATCAATAGTATCCACATCGAACAGATGCAGGCGGTTACATCCGGAATCATATCCCGGCACATCGATATCGTACAGAACACCGTCCATTGTGAAATCTTTAAATGGTACTTTACAGGTAAAAGACTGTCTGTTTAACCAGCTTTCTTTTGTGATCCACGGATTTTTCAATTCCTGCTGTTTGTGATTGGTGAATTTCTGCTGAAACAGACCAAAATGATAATTCAGTCCGATACCGTCTCCCGGAAGACCAAGCGTAGCAATAGAATCCAGGAAGCAGGCAGCAAGACGTCCCAGTCCGCCATTTCCAAGAGAAGGCTCCATTTCCAGTTCCTCAATCTCACACAGTTCATATCCATGAGATTTCAGGACTTTTTCTGTCTCCTCATACAGACCCAGGTTGATCAGATTGTTAGATAACAATTTACCGATCAGGAATTCTGCGGAGATATAATACAGTTTCTTCGATCCCTCGTTTCTCTTCAGGTTACCGGTCGCTTCTTTCGTGATCTCCATCAGTGCATGAAACAGTTCTTCTTTTGTACATGTATCCAGTGTCTTATGAAATCTTTTTTCCAGTACTTCCTGCAATCTTTTTTCCATAATAATTTTCTCCTCTAAATAATCTCCTCAATTTACTGTTTACATCGGGCAGTTGACTCCCTTTGTATTAACTCCCCTTCATAGATCAGCTGCCGTGGCTTTTCTTTTCCTTTGATCAGATCAAATAAAAGTCCTGCCGTTGCCTTCCCGATCTCTTCCACCGGCTGACGGATCGTTGTAAGACTCGGAATATAAAATCTTCCGGCATCCATACCGTCAAATCCCGCCACAGAACACTCCTCGGGAACAGATATTCCCGCCTCCTTCAATGCCCTGCAGGCTCCGATCGCCAATGTATCTGCCGTCGCATAAACGGCGATACACTTGAGCAGATTGCTTCAGACAACGGAATAACCAGAGAAAGAGTACGTCAGATTACCGGAAAGCTGATGAAGCTAATGAAACAATCATATACGGTGAAGACAGGAAATAAGTATTTCGATGAAGATTATTATGCCTATCTTTACAGGAATTATGATGTACCCGAAGCATTTGGCTCTGAATATCTTTGCTTATCAAAAGCGGTATGCAATTATCTTGGAAACACCTATGGAAGCAACGGAAATAAGCCTTTCGGTTATGCTCTCAAAGACGAGCAAGTGCCTGTTTCTTTACGATACAGAATAAGGGATTTTGAAGAACGTGACAAAATTAAAATTGATGGGAAAATATTTGATAACCACAGAAACGATATTGAGGATTATGCTCTTGAAAAAATCTGTAGAGAAGAGATAACTTTTGACAATTTCGTAGAACAATATAATGCTTTGCTTAAAGAGAACGATGTTCCGTTAGAAACAAAGCTGTATTACATTGATACAAATCTTGGAGCAAGAAGAAATAAATATAAATCCGGAAGAGGTTATGTGGCAGGAGGAACCTGCCAAAGAAAGCAGAAAGTCCGGAAAATCCCAGGAGAAAGGAATCTTTATCTGGTGTCTTTCGGTTGCGGCCGTGGCATTGCTGGTGATTATTGCGGAAACACTGGGATATCTGCCCAGAATTTCTGTGACAGCCGTGCTTGGATGTGTGATAGTGGCTATGGGCATTGGTATGCTGTATGTCTGGATTTTGTCGCTGTTGAAGAAAAAAGGTCAAAAAATATCCGAAAATCAGGAAACCCCAATGCCAAAGGAAAGCAGAAAGTGTGGAAAACAGTCCCTGAAGCATATGGAAATATCTGAAGATGAAACATATGGAACTGAAAGGACTGAGGAAAAAACTGGAAAGAAACAGGAAGAAATCTACACAGAAAACAGCAGCTGTACTTCCAAAAGCCAGAAAACCAATTTTGGAGAAACTGTAGTTTTGTCCGCGAACATTGTCACTGGCCCGGCAACTTTAGTCAGCCGGGAACCAGGGGAGCTTGCAACTATTTATCTGCAGGAAGAGCTGACTGTGATCGGAAAGATGGAAACGGCAGCAGATGCAGTCATAGACCTTCCCACAGTAAGCCGAATTCATGCAAAAATCCGAAAACGGGATGGAGAATATTATCTTACGGATTTGAATTCACGCAATGGAACATCTGTAAATGGTAAAATTTTAAAAGGGGATGAGGAATATTGCCTTCAGGATCAGGATCAGATAGACTTTGCGCAGGCCAGGTATGTGTTTCTGAAATAAAATAACAGATTTATAAATTTACCGGGTCTGATCTGTTGAGGTATCAGAGAAATTGTGCTATACTTATTCTATTATCAGAAAGTAACAAAAACAGTCTCGAAAGTAGACTGAAAATATCGAGGTGATGGCGTGGAAGAAATAAAAAAAGAACCAATAACGGTTCTTTTTATACTTCTGAATATACTGATATTTGTGATTGTAGATTTTACAGGAGGCAGTGAGAATACTGTACATATGATCGCATGCGGAGCGGCATATCCGCCGCTGATTCTGGAAGAGGGCGAGACATACAGATTATTTACCTGTATGTTTCTGCATTTTGGAATTTATCATATTGCCAATAATATGCTTGTCCTTTTTGTACTGGGACAGCGCCTGGAACCGGTTGTAGGGAAGATTAAATTTATTTTAATTTACCTTCTTGGCGGTCTTGGTGGAAATATTTTTTCTTTTATTATGGAAATG
>ENA-OOXF01001187-OOXF01001187.1-human-gut-metagenome-genome-assembly--contig:-NODE-1187-length-17607-cov-6.677473_pt1 | contig 17607 bp, 12 predicted proteins | sample MGYA00241586_ERZ501341 | MGnify/ENA primary metagenome ERZ501341 (study PRJEB25962, sample SAMEA2042985) | human gut metagenome | biome: human gut; feature: human-associated habitat; material: faeces... | reverse complement strand
CAAGCAATCGTCACTCGCGCCTCACGATAGTAAGGCGCGGTTGCTGAATGTTTCGAATCGCAGTGATTCATGGCGAAGCCATGTACACCGCACCTGATTGCGCAGCGCGTGCAGCTCTTCAAGCTACAAACTGCCAATGTCGGGGGTCGAGGGGAACTCCCCTCGCCTTTCTCTGGGGGATTTAAAGGGGGTATTCTCTTCGGAAAGAGAATACCCCCTTTATTGCCCGTTTCCGCACAGTGCGGAAAACTCCCGCCCGCGACGCGGGCTTTGTTTTTGCTTGAAAAGGAAAAATCAGAACCCAAACCCGCTGAGGCCGAGTCCGCTCGTCAGCGCGTTCATCTTCCCGTCCATCGCCTCTTCGGCCTGGCGGAGCGCTTCGTTCACGGCGGAGATGATGAGGTCTTGGAGCATTTCCACATCCTCGGGGTCGACCGCCTCGGGCTTGATGGTGATGCTCGTGACTTCCTTCTTGCCGTTGACCTCGGCGCTGACGACACCGCCGCCGACGCTCGCCGAGAAGGTCTTCTCCTCGACCTCCTGCTGCGCCTTCTGCATGTCCTCCTGCATCTTCATGATCTGCTGCTGCATCTGCTGCTGCTTGAGCATCTGGCCGCTGCCGTTGGAAAAGCCGCGGCGTGCGCTGTAACCCTTTGCCATCGTTGTTGTCTCCTTTTATTTTACTGTAAAATTGTCGAATTTACTGCCCATGCGCATAAGGTCCTGCATCTTGTCTCGCTTTTTCGCGCCCGGGCGCTCGCCCACGAGGAAGCGGACGCGGATCTCCCGTCCAACTGCGCGGGACGTGACCTCCTGCAAGACGTCCGTCACGACCTTCTGGTCGAGCATGGACTTCTGCACCTCGGTCGAGCAGTAGACGGTGAGAAGATCGTCCTTCACGTCGCCCTGCGCCATGCCGATGAACGCGCGCTTGTCGGGCGTCAGGCGGTTTTTGTAGCTCTCCATGAGCTGGTAGAAGATCTCATCGTCCCCGCTCTCGCCGCTCGCAGGCGCTTCCTGCGCGGGCGCGGGTGCTGCTGCTATCTTCGGCGCTGCGGCCTTCGGTGCGAGCGCGACCGGCTCACCGTAGGGCGGCGGCGCGTCATAATCGTCGGGCAGCGGCGGCTCGTCCCACGGAAGCGGCGCTTCCTCGGCTGGCTTTGCGCTCTCTATGGGCGCTTCCGCGGCCTTTTCCGGTGTAGGTGTGACCGTTTGTACCGCCGCGGGAGTGGGTGCGCTCGCCAGTGCAGATGCGGGATGCTTCGCCGCGAACTGCACGTCCGCGGCGATCTGCTCTTCGAGCCGCGCGATGCGCGCGCCGAGCGCCGCCAGGTCGCCGGAGAGCGTTTCGTCGCAGAGCTTCAGAATGCAGAGCTCTGCGTCCGTGCGGCGGTTTACGCTGAACTGGAGCTGCGCCGCCGTCTCCTGTAAGATCGTACAGAGCTGGATGAAGCGTGCGCTCGTCCCCTGCGCGCGCAGGTTTCGGAGCGTTGCGGCGTCATAAGCGCCGCTGAGTAAGCTCTCGCCGCCCTCCCCCGCCGTCGCGCTGATGAGCAGCTCGCGCGAGAGGGTCGAGAGCTCGCCGAGCACCGCGCCCACATCCTTACCGCCGTCGTAGAGCTTGCCGAGAAGCTCGAGTGCCCCGCGCGCATCGCGCGTCAGGATCAGCGACATGAGCTGTGCGGTCTGCACGTTTCCGGCCAAACCCAGCGCATCGAGCACGGCGTTCGCGTCGATTGCGCCGCCCGCGGCCGCGCACTGGTCAAGAAGACTCAGCGCGTCTCGCAGCGCGCCGTCCGACAGTCGGGCCAGCAGCGCCGCGCCGTCCTCCTTTAAGTCGATATTCTCCTGCCCCGCGATGTAGTTGAGCCTGCCCACGATGTCCTTCGGCTGGATGCGGCGGAATGAAAAGCGCTGGCAGCGCGACAAAATCGTCGCGGGCACCTTGTGCAGCTCCGTTGTCGCCAGAATGAACATCAGATGCTCGGGCGGCTCCTCCAAGATCTTGAGCAGTGCGTTGAACGCGGGCGTCGAAAGCATGTGGACTTCGTCGACGATATACACGCGTTTTTTTACCTGCGCGGGCGAATAGATGGCCTCGTCACGCAGCGCGCGCACGCTGTCCACGCCGTTGTTCGACGCCGCGTCCAGCTCGACCACGTCGAGCAGCCGCCCGCTCTCGATGCCAAGGCAGCTCGGGCAGCGGTTGCAGGGGTTGCCGTTTTCCGGATGCTCGCAGTTGACCGCGCGCGCAAGTATTTTGGCGCAGGTCGTCTTGCCCGTGCCGCGCGTGCCGGTGAAAAGATAGGCGTGCGACAGCCGCCCCTCCGCCACCTGGCGCTGCAAGGTCTCGGTGATGTGCTCCTGACCGACCACGTCGGCAAATGTTTTGGGACGCCACTTGCGGTAAAGCGCCTGATACATCCGCAGCCCTCCCTTACAATAGAAATACTCCCCCGTATACAGCTGCGGAACCGGCGTCCTTGCGGCACATGGATGGTCCCGCTTAATGCTGCTCGGTTCCCCGCCTGACATGGTTCGCAGGTACCCATTGCGCAAGACCGGTTCCGCAGCTGTATGCGGAGGAGTTGTTGAACAAATGGTATTCTACTATATTTCAGAAAAAATATCAACAGAAAAATGAAAAAGGGGCTTCACAAATTCAAAAAAGTGTGTTATGATAATCCGCGCTGGGAGACCAGCATTGCTATTTGGGCCTGTAGCTCAGTTGGGAGGAGAAGCGGGTTGCTTATAGCCCCTCTTTTCCGGTAGTCTAACTCAGTTGCCCTCAAGCGGTTCCCATCTCAAAAATTTCATATCCGGGCTCGTAGCTCAGTTTGGGAGAGCGTACGGTTCGCATCCGTAAGGTCGAGGGTTCGATCCCCTTCGAGTCCACCAGCAGTAAGGCAAGCGTCATGCTTGCCTTACTTTTTTGTTTCCATCGCCAGAATTGTATTTGTTCCGGGTCTTTTTGCCTCTTCCGGCTCCCCCTCCAGATACAATGCTTGAAATTCCTCAAACGACACATTGAACTCTATGTCGATCTCATAATCGCGCCGCACACGGATGGCCTTGACAAACTTGGCCACGATCATTTTCTTTGCCTCAAAGGTGCAGTGGTCATACATCTCGGCCCAGCTTATCAGCTGGTCATATTCCCGCAACACTTGGCTGGCCGTCTGTACGGTTTCTTCCAACTCGGCTGTGGTGGTCTGAATTTGTACTCCCAGCTGTTTGATTTGTTCCGTAGTCTCGCTGACAAGGCTGTTCAGCAGGTCTGCATTCAAGCGGCTGGTGCCTTGGATGACCTTGATCGTCTCAGCGCGCAGGTCTTGATACTCCCGCTGCTTCTGCCGATACTGCTCATTTAAGAGATTTAGTCTGGACTTGACGAGTTCAACCTCCTTGGCCTGCTGCTTTTCAATCAGTTCTTGAGATGGTGAGTTCTGAATGCGCCCAAGCTGGATACGAATGATTTGGTCTACCAATTTATCCAGCTTTTCTACGCCATATCCAGATTGGCCGTCGCATTCGCCGGGATGCCTGACATTGTAATGGCATTGATACCTTGCTCTCGTTTCCCGCACGATAGTCCCGTCTTTTCGGACACGCTTTCGTCCGCTGGTGGTTAGCGTCAGGCGGCCTCCGCAGTGTCCGCAGTAGACATTGCCTACCAGCAAAGACCGTCCCTTGGTGTTAAGCGGCACATCGTCGTGATGGGTCACACGCTTCTCCATCATTTGCTGTGCCCGTTCATAAGTTTCTGCATCGATAATTTGAAGTTCTGGCAGCATTTCTGATTGGCTGTCTCCATTTCGGATGACCCCGGTGTAAATGGGATTTTTGATAATGCGGTTGATCGAAGTAGTTGGTATGTTGCGCCCTTTTCGGTTTGTAATCCCCTGTTCGGCAAGATACCGGCAAAGGCGCTGCGCTCCATACCCTTCGCAGAGATATTTCTGAAAAATCAGTTTCACGATCTCCGCTTCGTCCGGCTCGATCACAAGGTCGCCCACATCCTGATTTCGCTTATTAGTGCGTCCTTTATGCTCCAGACGATAACCAAATGGAACACAGCCGCCGGTAAAATGACCTTCCTGTGTCAGCTGCTCCATTCGGGTCTTGGTGCGGACAGAGGTTTTGATGCTTTCACCGGATGCCTGCCAGTAACGGATGTAATTCAGCAGCTTGTCCACATGGGTATCAAACCGCTGCTGTCCTTCCTTGGCGCTCCACACCTCAATGCCGTTTTTGACAAACCACTCCACAACAAAAGGCGTTTCGTCCTCTCTGCGCCCCAGTCGGTCAAACATAAATACCAGCAGAATATCGAATTTGTTCTGCAAGGCATCACGCTGAATTTCTTGAATGGCATCCCGGTCTTTTGCTGAGACCTTAAACCCGGAAACACCTTTTTCCGAAAATTCCTTGATGATTTCCCAACCAGGATGCTGCCCGACGAACTCGCGGCAATACTGCTTCTGCATGGGAATATCATCTTTCTCAACCTGTCCCAGCGTCGAAACACGGTACAGGCAATAAACACGCCGCAAATCAGCCATCAAGTTTTCTAACATATACATCACTCCTGTTGCTCTTAACAATCTTTGGAACGGTGTATATGGCCTTGTTTCAATTTTCAAGGTGCATCTCTACACCATTATTATCTCATATTTCATCAAATAGTGCAAAATTTTACACCTTTTTCGCAATATTTGTGAGAAGGATTTCCTTGATTCCGCGGATGGCATCGGGGTTTTTATGGCCGGAATACCGGACTGTAACCTTGCAGCCATCTACATAGATCGTCTGCGTTTGCGCCGTTTCGTGCGTCGATACGCATTCTGAACACTGCTTCTGATTCACGATCCATTCCTCCGTATTGTAAAAATTGCAAGACCATACCCTCATGCAGATATGGTCTTGATAAGGAGGCCGTTTTCCCCAAATCCGTTCCTACCCCTGCACAACTTTCAGCGGCGTTTTGATTTTCTTGGCACGCAAATGCACTGCTTCACCGAAAACCATATCCGATTTGGACGGTCATTCACTTCTCAAGGTGCAAACAGTTTACTGCTTATGGACAGTGAACACAGGCTGTCGCCAGCCCGCACAGACACACCCTTTGATGCGCCTGTGCCGAATGGCAACCGTGTCGAAATATGTCTCAAATTGAGCCACATTTCCGCAGGGATAAAAAGAGAAAGGCGGCAGTGCGCCGCCTTTCTCCGCGAAAATCAGTTTCGCAGGTAAGCGGCCATCATGTCGATGAACTGAGAATTGGTCGGCGGCTGGCGCAGCTGCGTACCGGCGATCACATTCAGAAAGTCATGGTCGAGCTGGTTCCAGCAGCTCTGGATCAGCGTGCGGAGATTGCGCTCCACACAACTCGGCGTGGTGTTGAAATGATCCGCCGTCTGCTTATAGAGGCGCTTCGTGATAAGCAGCACATTGTCCGGCTGATCCCGAACCTGCTCAACCATATAGACCGCATAGCGGAAACCAGACAGCTTTCCGGTAACACCAAGCAGGCGCAGCAGACGCTCGGCGTCCAACGGGGTCTGTTCCGCGTCCCGCTCATATTCAGGCACATAATAAACCAAAGGCATTGTTACCCCTCCTATGTGATATTTGAAGATCAAAACAGAGAAAGGGCAGCATAGGCGGGCCTCTCGGCCAGTGGCAAGTCTTTTTTGCGTAAGACCTATGCTATGCGCTGGATTCAACAATTCTTCATCCAGCCGTTAGGAATACCCCGATATTCTGTTTCAGCCGCAAAAGCGGGATGGTGGGAGATTGCCGGGTGTACGATGGTAAGGTCGAAAATCTTTGAAAACATCCGTATCCTCCGTAACTCAATCATACACGATATGTGCAGTTTTGTGTCATGTAATCGTTCTACAATGGTCTACAAATAAAGCCGTTTAACGTCCGTAAATGTCGGTATTTGCAACTTTATGACCGGTTTGCATATAAGTAGCCCGCAAGAAGGCTCCGTGAAGGAGCCGCCTTGCGGGCTCTGTTATAAATTCTTTGATGACGGCCCGTTGCCGCCCTGTTTTTTACTTTCCTTGATAGGTTCGATACAGGAAAGTCACGATCTGCGCTCTTGTGCAGTCGTTGCCGGAACCGAACAGACCGCCGCCGATGCCGCCGGTGATCTCGTTCTTCTCCGCCCATGCGACTGCATCAGCGTAGTAGGCATTTGCCGCCACATCGTTGAACGCGCTGCCTCCGCTGACGGCGGGGCTGCCGGAGGCGCGGTAGAGGAAGGCTACAGCCTGCTCACGGGTGCAAGTAGCGTCCGGGCTGAACTTGCCGTCGCCGGTGCCGCCGGTAATGCCGTTCTCCACGGCCCAGGCCACCGCCTTGGCGTAGTAGCTGTCAGTGGGGACATCCGCGAAGCTGCCGGTGCTCTTCGGCTCGGGAGAACCGGCTGTACGCCACAGGAAGGTCACGATCTGGGCGCGGGTGCAGGCGGCGTTGGGGCCGAAGTGTGTGGCGTCCGTGCCAGAGGTGATTCCCTTCTCCGCCGCCCACTTCACCGCGTCGTAGAAGTAATCGCCGGCCTTGACGTCTACGAAGTAGTTCAGCATGGTGTTGTCGTCCATGAAGGTGACCTTGACCTCGACCTTGCCCGCAGGCATGGTGAAGGTGTACTTGCCGTTCTTTTCGGTGAGCTTGAGCTCCTTGCCGTTCTTGTCCAAAACGGTCAGAGTTTCCAGCGTGTAGCCCTTGTCGGGAGTGACCGTGACGGTCACGGTGTCGCCCTTGGAGGCGGACTTGGGACTGACGGAAACGGAGCCGTTCTCAGTCTTGCCGACCGTCACGCTGTAGGTGGAGACAGAGCTGCCGCCACCGCCGCCGGAGGAGGAACGAGGATTGACAGTCAGGGTACCCTTGGTAACTGCACCGACTTCATAATTAGCCCCCGCTTCAGTCTTGAGAACAGGTGTGGTGACCGTAATGTCGAAGCTGCCGGTAGTCTTACCATCGGTGGTGGTAGAGGCACTGGCCAGGGTTCCAAAGATGTCCGCCGCCTGAACGCCGGAAGGCAGATTGCCGTAGGTCACGGTGAAGGTGGGGAGTGTTCCGTTCACGGTCATGCTCTTGTTGTCGGCAGTTACTGTGATGACGCGCTTGTCTACAGTAATAGGAGCTGTGGTCTGCTCGCCCATGGTGGTGTCGGACTCATACTTTGCGGAGATCGTTGCCGAACCCGCCTTCAGCGCCTTGACCGTGGCAGACGCGCCGGTTCCAGTCACTTGCAGTACACTGGGATCGTTGGAAGTCCAAGTCCAGCTGCCGGTGCCGGTGCCCGCATCGGTCACAGAGGCAGTCAGCGTAAAGCTTTCGCCATAGGTCTTGCTGGCGGGAACACTGCTGATGGTCACGCCTGCGTCGGTCTTATCCACGAGCTTGAAGGTCAGCGTGGCGTTGATGTCCGTATAGTTCTTGCTGCTGATGGTGACGGTCCAGCTCTCATCCGATGCAGCCGTGATGTTCTTCTTGCTGGCGTAGGTGAAATTGCCGGAAGAATCCTCGCCCGCGAGGCTCATCATGCTACTGGGGTTAGAATTCGGAACCGCATGTGTGATCTTCGCCTCGGCAGGAGCGGTGGTGAAGAAATCGGCTGCCGTCAGCCTGCCTGTCTGTACACCGGCATAGTTCTTCAGAATATTCACCGTCTTGGTGGGAGCGGCGCCGCCGTAAGCGGCCTTGTTGATCTTCGCGGCGCTGGTCACAACATAACCCATGCCGTTGGTCAGGTTGTAGTTGTTTGCCGCAGTGTCCTTCAATGCAACATTGATGGTCACATCCACATTGGCGGTGTCCGCGTCAGCATCGGGGAATGTAGCAGAGGTAACATCGAAGTCCGTTCCCATGCTCAGTGCGCCGCTGACACCGGTAATGGTCACACTGGCGACGGTAGCGTTGGCGTTGCCGCTGTAGTCCTTGTCGCTGACAGTGACTGCGCTGATGGAAACATCCTTCGCCGTGATGTTCGCTTTTGTCTCGGTCTGATTACCGGCGGTGGCCAGCGTGTAGTTGGCAGAGTCTGCGCCGCCCAGAGTGCCGAGCGTCAAAGTGACGGTTTTGTTTTCGCCCGCATCAGCATCCGCGAAGGTGCCGGTGGCGGTAATGGTCAGCTTATCGCCGTCCACCTTGCCGGTAATGGTCGCGCCGGAGGCGTTGACCGTGGCGGTGTTATTGCCGTTATACTCTTTGTTCGCGGCGGTGATGCCGGAAACGGTGACTTTCTTTTTCTCCACGACGGCGTTTACGGTCGCGCTGCCCTTATGGGTGCCGCTCTCGTAGGTCGCGGTGATACCCTTGGTGGGCGTACCGGCCTTGATAGCCTGAAGCGTGATTGCTTTGGTATTTGCATTGGGTCCTACCTGCTTGAAGTATTCTTGGTCGTAATCCCAAGTCCACTTTTTGTTCGCGCTGGTCGTGTCACCAGTCTGCGATGCCGCCAGGGTGAACTCCTGACCGTAGGTTACGGTTCCGGGCAGGCCGGTGATGGTCACGTCGGCAGTGGCCTTGTCAACGACTATCACGGTGAAGGTTTCCTCCGCCGCATTGTAGTTGTCCGTTTCCGCGGCGGTGACCTTGATGGTAAACTGCGCGGCTGTACAGGTCGGCTGTACAGTCAGTTGATTGCCAGTCAGGCTGACACCTTCAGGAGCTTGGCCGTCCAGCGCATAGGAGAGCGTACCGGGATTGCTATCACCGGTCACGCCCGCGACGGTTGCCCAATCGGAAATATCCTCGGCAATACCGTCCTTGACGATGGTCTTATCTGTGGGAACGATGATGGTCTGCGTTGCCTTACCAATGGTAAACTTCCAGTCGTCTGTCGTCAGGTCGTCAGTCGTGGCATTGTAGTTTGCACCCTCCGCAACGGAAACTTTGACCGTGTAGTCACCTGCGTTCTTAGGCTCGGCTTCCTCACCGTCTTTATCGTAGTATTTCACGGTGACATCGTCCATGCTGATTTTAGTGGAAGAAACAGTCACTATCTTGGAATTGCCGTCGTAGTTCAGGTTGCCAGGGGCGGCGAAGACGAAGTCCTTCGCCATTGGAGTAGCTTTGCCGATTTCATACGTCACGCTGGCGGTCACACCGCCCACGGTGATGCTTGCGGCATACTCGCCTACGTCGGTGGGGGCGGTCTTAAGGATGTCGTTGCCCTTTTTGTAGGTGATGGCGATTTCATCCACCGCCTGACCCTGCCAATTGTTTTCTGTCAGCGTCGCATTTTCGCTCTGACCGTCGCCGTAGGTTGTGTGTGCAGGCTTGTTGATGGTCACGCTGCCGCCAGCGGGGGCAGGGCAGCTTGGAGCTTTGCATGCGGCAGTGATGGTCGCGCCGCTTGCCGTATACTTCCACTGATGCGAATGCACCTGCAGCTGTACGGTCTTGCCGTCATTCACCAAGCCAACATCATACGCGGAGTTATCGCTGGTGAAATTCTTTGCAACAACCCAGCCCGCATCCGTCGCCGTAGCGATATTAACAGTCCCCGCCGAAAGACTGGCTTTCGTGGTCACGCCGATCTGCGCACTCTCATCCATCCGTCCATCGATCTTGATGCTACTGCCTATAGGCAGGCTGACATTGTTTGTGACACCGTTGGCTTTGTTGTCCTGAATAACGGCATCGCCACGGATCGTCATTGTTCCAGCTTGATAAGCATTGTCTTTAGGCGCAATATACACGCCGCCGCCATCTACTGCGCTGTTGTTCTGGATCTTACCGCCGTACATATTAAATTGATTGCCGTTGCCAACGAACACACCGCCGCCGTATTGATCAACAATATGGTTGCCGCTGATCTCGCCGCCGTACATATTGATTGTAATTGCACTTTGATTGCCGCCGGTTTTACTCTGTCCGACAACAGTTCCCTTTGTATTCCCTGTGATCTTGCCGCCATACATGTTGAACGTACCGCCGCCGGTCTGACCAATCTCTACTTTGACGCCATTAAGCGTACCGCCATAGAGAGAGAACTTGTTGCCTCTCGATATTGCTACACCACCATTGGCTTTACCGGCATAAGATTCCAGTTTCCCTTTCCCATCCACACTACAGTCCGTCAATTGCGTGGTGCCGGATGGGTTAATGCGTCCAACATCGGAAAGCGTCACGGTATAGCCGTTCAGGCAGACGTTGGCGTCTTTCGGACCGGCATTACCTGTCAAGGTCACATTTCTGGTCAGGTAGTAATTGCCGGAAGCAGGCAGTTTATTCGTTTCTGTCCAAGGCAGGAAGGTAATGCCTGCGTCGTGTGTATGCCCATTGACATTCTTGCTGCTATTGCCGCAGATGCAATGCGTATGCTTGCTCTGCCTACCCAGCATAACCGTCTTGCCATCGTCACTCAGATAAAGCTCAAAGCCCGAGCCATCCTCCTTGAACCCATCCGCTACAAGCTGCGCAAAATACTGCCCGCCTGTCGCATCCGTCACGGCAACAGGGTCGCTCAAGTCCTTCTGATTTTCCACAGAAATGCCGAATTTCGCGGACGGGTCAAGCGAATCAAAGCTGATTTTCGAGCCCTGCGCCAGTAGGATGTTCTTGTCATTGCCGGTAATCTGCGCCTTGCCGCCGAGCGTAAGGTCGCCGCTCTTAACATCCACGCCTACCGTATTCCCACTGATTTCGCCGCCCTGCATGGTGAATGCGCCGCCATCGAGCATAACGCCTGTTGTATTTCCGCTGATTTTGCTATTCTCCAGCTTGAACATGCCGCCACTAACCGCAATGCAACTGCCGCCCGTACCGGTAATCTGCCCGGCGGCACCGTTATCATCCATCAGGGTAAGCGTACCATTTTTCACAGCAATGTTGTTCTCCCCCGCCGTTGTAAGCGTCTTGCCATTTAAGCAGAGTATAGCATCGCCGCTAATTTCCCATTGCTTGCTGAGCGTAATATTATCTGCATTCAGATAGTAATATCCGCTGCTGCCGCAATCCGATGCACTATTGACTGCTGTGAACTCCTTTAGCTCACCGTTTGTCCAGTGCGTATGCGGTGTCTCAAGTTTATATGAGCCATCATCGTTTTTTGTAACCCGTCCATGCGCCCTATTTAGTGTAGGTGTCCCCTGCCTAGTACTGCTTATAAAATCTTGCCGCCACGGGTCTGTCTTGTTATTATCACTGCCATTGAGTTTCCATGTAACCGCACCGGAATTAAGTGCTGTATTTGGTTGCTGCCAATTAGATACAGGCACACCGACAATGCCATCACTGGCATCAGCAACCGTATCATCAAGGTATATCCCTACTCGTGAATCCCCAAGATAGTAGCAATTCGTGATGGTGCCACGATTTGAGGCAATCGCATAATCATCACTTGTGGCTGTATATCCGGTAGTACTATCCCCCGAAATCGTATATCGAAATCTGCCGCTAAAATAGCAGCTTTGTATTGTGCCCTTGCTGTTATCAAAAGCAATACCTGCCGCTTTCGCACCATCTGAAGCATTCAAATTAGAGGCACCGCTTGAAGCCCTTGCCTCTCCTCGGCAATTTTCAATCGTGCCGCTATTCTCATAAGCGATCAAGCCGAAATCTTCGCTGATAGACAGGCTGCCTGCCAATCCATAGATATCCACGCTGCAGCACTCAATTATACCTGCATTATGCGCTGCGATCACGCCACTTTGGGCGCAATTTATGGACAGACCTTCAATACTCGCCACGATCCACTTCACCGTACCGCCGCTGCCAATATACCCAAACAGTCCCCAATCCTGCGTTGTACTGTCAGGCACGCTCGCGCCAGAAATCGTGCAGCCACTGCCATCGAATGTCCCTTTATATGGGCTGCCCTGCGTGCCGATCGGCTCCCATTCGCTCAATGTAATATCAGCCGTCAGCTTCGCGCAAATATCATTATTCCCGCTATTCACCTGTGTACGGAACCATTTCAATTCCTCCAAAGTGCCAATCAAATAAGGATTGCCTTCCAAACCACTGCCCTCTGTCGGCTGCGTCCCTTCATCCGCATACAGCGCGATCTCCCCCTGCGCCGCAGCGAGTGCCGCCAATGCCGCGATCGCCGCCTGATACTGCGTCAGATCCAGCGCGGCGCGTTCCTCATCCTCAAGCGCAGCCATCGCCGCATCGATCTCGCCTAGCATTGCGGAAACGTCCCCTGCGTTTTCCTCCGTCAGCGCATCGGGCAGGGCATCGATCATCGCCTGCACGGCGGCCACGGCTTCCGCGCCGGCCTTCGCCTTGGCTTCCGCTTCCGCGTCAGCGCCCGCCGTTTCCACGGTGGACGTGCCGTCCACAGGCCCCAGCTCGTCCGCCAGCGCCGCCGTGGGCAGGAGCGTCAGACACAGCACCAGCGCCATGAGCATACTCAATACTCGTTTTTTCATATCTTTCCTCCTTAAAATCAGTTTGCGTTTATGTCGAATCCGGCGTCCGCCGGACGTTGTTTTTATAACTCTTCCGGTACCAGATGCAGCTTTTTCGCGGCGGTTTTGGCCTCCGCCCGGCGCTTCACATCCAGCTTTTCGAGAATGTGGCTGACGTGGGTCTTCACTGTGGGCAGCTTCACATCCATAATCTGTGCGATCTCGGCGTTGGACTTGTCCGCGCAGAGCAGATGGAGAATTTGCAGCTCCGTGGGCGTCAGCTCCTCACCGGGGGCAAGGCGGGGTTCGAGAAAATGCGGGTAGAACGCCGCCTGCGTCCGCACCGCCGCCATCAGCCGCTTGCGCCATGCTTTGTTGCCGTCCCAGTCCAGTGCCTCCAGCAGCGGCAGCACCGCCGTGCCGTATACGCTGACGGTGCGGATGAAGCGGTACTCCGCCGCCGCGTCCAGCGCCACCGTCAATCTCTCGCACCACCTCTCGTCCTTCTTGCGGTACAGGGCAATGGCAGTCAGGACATTCAGGTGAATCCCGTCGATGATGCGGGCGCAGTTTGGGATGTACGGCTCCAGCGGGGCAAGCGTCAGCAGCGCCGCGTCCGGCCTGCCGTTCTCCAGCTCCACCATGGCCTGGGTGAGATACTGATAGCGCCGCATGACGTTCAGGTGCGTGGGTTCGCACGGGGCTTTTTCCCGATACCACGCGTCCGCCGCGTCAAGGTCGCCGGTTTGCAGGTCAATGCGGCAGAGCATGGCGTCCATATTGGGCAGAAAGCGTGTCAAACCGCGCTCGGCAAAGCATTCACGGAGTACCTCGATGGTGCGCCGCGCGTCGGCGGGCTGTCCGTTTGCCAGCTGGCTGCGGGCCAGCAATCCGCTGATGGCGAACTCCATGTCCGGCGCGCCGCGGTTGCGCACCTCGTTCAGCTGCGGGAGAAGGGACAGCATCCGACCAGCGACGTCCTCCCCCTTTTCAAACTTGCTCTCGGCGATGGCGCAGTCTGCAAGACCCACGCCGTCCCGCCCCAGTACCGTCTCCACAGGGAGACGGAGGGTCTTGTAGAGCAGGTCGTCCTTTTTACTCCATTCGGAAAAGTCCTTGCCGCCGTTCATGATGCTGGGCAGCGCGCTGGTGACGGAGAAGGACGGCAGCGTCACTTCCTTGTTCATCAGCAGCCGGAACACGGCAGGGATGGTTTCCGTCAAGCCGTTCACACCCCGCTGGGGGAGAGAAATGTCCAGCCACGCAAGGCGGCTGCGGGCTTGCTTTCCGGCGGCGTCCTGTCTGCCGCAGTGTTCTGCAAACTTTTGCAGCTCGCCGTACCAGCGCTCCGAGCCTTCGTAATCCATCGCCAGCGCGCAGAGCATGCTCATGCCCTGCATCAGCGAGGGAGAGGCGAGAATTTCCGCCTCCGGCAGGCTGCGGTAGTATTTTTCCATCTCGGCATAGTGACCCATGCCGGGGTGGAGTTCTGCATTGCGCACCAGCAGCTCGGAGACCTTGGAATGGTCACCGCCGCTGGTGTAGCATTCCAGGGCGTGGGCGTAGTCCTCCTTCAGCTCATAGTACAGCCCGCCCCGGCTGAAGAGCGCTTTGCGCTTTTCCTCGGTATACTCCCGTTCCATCTCCCAGCGGAGAAAAGCTCGGAAACCCGACCAGAAGTGGAAGCGCTGGCAGTCGTCGTAGCGCAGCATAGTGGTGTATCGAAGAAGCCAGTCCAGCCGTTCGCCGGCACGGGGATCGCCGCTGACCATCCGTGCCATTTCCAGGTCAAAACTTTCAAAGGGGGCCAGCTCCAACAGGAAGCGCCGCACCGGCAGGTCAAAGCGCCGGTAGATGGCGGTTTCAAAGTAGAGAAACACCTCCCGGAACACCCGCGCCACCAACTCCGGCGTCCACGGCTTGCCCGGAGACATACACCGGGCGGTGATGGCTACGCCCAGCGGATAGCCCACGGATTCTTTCAAAATTCCGTCGATCTCACTGTCTGCCGCCTCCACGCCGTAAAGCCGGAGCAGCCGCCGCACATCGTCCGCATCAAAGAGCAGGTCGTCGGCCTCCAGCACCGTCATCAGCCCCGTGTACTGAAACGCCGTCAGGCAGCCGGGCGGCACACCGCGTGAGAGCAGCACGAAGCGGTGCTCAGGGCAGGCGCGGATCAGCTCGCACAGGGCATTCCAGTCCTGCTCCTCCTGCATATCCTGCAAATCGTCCAGCAGTAAGATCTGCCAGTCAGTCTCCGCAGACGGCAGGCTGAAATCCGCGCTGTCCGCCGACAGGCGCAGCACTTCCCGGCCGGAGAGCAGCGCCTCCGCCACCGCCGTTTTTCCAAAGCCGCAGGGCGCGCTGAAAAAGAGTGCGCGGCCCTGCCGCAGAAAACGGTCAAACAGCTTCTCAACGGACGGTTTTACGATGATGTTGTCCTGCAAGCGTTTCCCTCCCTTGCACCAGAGTGGAATTGTCCCGTAGGGGAACCCTACGGGACAAGGGGGCATGCCCCCTTGTCAATACCTCTTTCGACACGATTTATAACCATTCAAGTTTATTATACTATCCCTGACGGAAATGTAAATCGTTCCAAAGTATGAGACCGGTGATTTTGGTTGCGGGACAGTCTATCCGGGGGCCTTTTCAGTGGGCACATTCAGCCATTTTGTTTTCAGAGTTTCGGGATGAATCAGCATGACCGATCTGCCCAGTGCAAGCGCATAGGACACAGCCTTATCCTCGGCGCTCCCATCCGCAAGGTCGGGGGCATAGACGGCCAGCACCACGCCCGACTGTTTGATGATCCGCTGATAGGCCAAAAGCTGGGCGTCAGGCTGCTCATGGAAGTCGATGCAGTCCAGTTCCGTGCATCCCGCGAGCATATTGAAGTAGCGCTCCCGAAGCTGCGGCGTCCACTTGGTCGCCTGCTCCTCATGGGGCAGGACACAAACCAGCCGAATGGTAGAGCCATTCTCCCGCAGTGCGTTCACAACCTCCGCGGCATACAGTCCTACGCCGGGGTCGCAAGCCACCTGAAACTCCGTTACACCGCACTGACACAGTTCCAGAATGTGCTGTGCCATTTCCAGCTTCATGCGGCAGCAGCGGCTATCTTCTTCGTCAAATCCCCACGGAAACCGCATAGGCGGCTGGCCAATCACTGCGCAACGATACTTCATTCTCACCGCTCACTCTCCATCTCGCATATTTCAGCAAATGCTCTCCTATAATATAATATTGCTCACTAATTAAAGCAATAGCTTTCTGACGCATACAGAAAATGTCTTTTGCAACTTGTATAATTTTCTTATCATCAGAAAGGTGGGACGCTGTATGGGTAAAGAAGTATCCTTCAAAAATCGTGACCGATTCATACAGCTGGGAATTGCTATCGCAGCCCTTCGCAAAATGCGTGGTCTATCACAGGAGAAATTGGCAGAAAAGGCCGGTGTCAGCCGTTCCCTTATCAGCACGATTGAAGCGCCGAATATGGCACACGGCTTTTCTTTGGATGTGTTCTTCGATATTGCTGATGCGTTGGAAGTTGATCCTGCTGACCTCATCAATGCTTCTGTATTCCCGGACAGAATCTTAAAATCAAAATAGCGCCTGAAATGCGTCTCAAATCGAGACGCATTTTTCGACGGTTTCCGTCCGCTCTCCCACGCCTGCTCACTCCCAATCCTACCGTATTATGGATATAATCACGATATGGTTTTCTCAAAATACCACATATAATTTCTTTATCAGACAGGAAATGTGGTGATGGAGATAGTCGATTACGGGCCGCTGTGGGAAACCATGAGACGAAACAATGTGACGCAATACCAGCTTTTGCAGAGCGGCATTGATAATCACACGCTCGACTCCCTCAAAAAGGGTGGAAACATCACCATGCTTACCTTGGAGAAGCTGTGCAAGATCATTGGCTGTACGCCCAATGATGTGATCGCGTTCAAATAGTGGCTGCTGACGTCTGTGCCGGTGGCCGCTGTTTCTTTTGAGCGCAAAAAAACAGGCCCACACCACCCGAAAAGGCAGTGTGGGCCTGAATAATAATGTGGCTCAATTTGAGACACATTTCGACAGTGGGTTGTTCCCTTACTATTTTCTACAATCCTCGACAATACCGCCCAATACCTTTACATAGCAGACAATTTCCCATATAATAATGCAAACAAAGCACAAAGGAAGGTGCTGTCATGCCAATCAACAAGCAATTACTGAGGCAGCTGTTAGCCACTGAAAAATTCAAGAAATGTGCGGATAGCCCGGACAGCGCCGCTGAGTTAGGCTCTACATTGTCAGATACGGAGTCGCTGGTTCGATCCTGCCAGAATGTTCAGGCAATTCCATTTATACTTTGGAACGACTTTTATAATTCCGCCGGCATCCTTGCTCCTAAAAGCAAGAAGAAATCTTACCGTTATAAGTGGGGAGATAAAGTCTTTGTGGACTTCGGTTGCGGCAATATCCAGACGGAGCTATCCTTCCCACACCCAGCCATTGTTCTTTACAACTTTGCAAACACAGTGATCGTTGCACCGACCACCTCTGACGACAGCCCCAATAGCTTTTCTGCCGACATTGAAGAGGTCATCATCAAAGCCAAAAGAGACGGCACCGTATTTCCGAAAGACACGATCATCAATCTCCATCAAATCAAATCCGTACACAAAGACCGTATCATCAGCAATCTGCGCTGCAATGTAAAAAGTTATATCGTGGACAGGCAGGAAATTGCACGGCAAAATGCAATCCACGGTGCAGATACCTTTACAGATGGCATGGATTTGCTGGACTGCATCCGAACAAAGCTGGCATATATCCTCGCGGCCCCTCAAATGCAGTCTAAGAATACAGAGATACTGAACGGACGCCAGCAAATCAGCCAACTGCAAACCGCTCTTGAAGCCGCTCAGCAGAAAATTGCGGAACTGACCGCTCAGCTTGAAAAAACTTCTTCCGAAAAGCAATGTCAGAACGATTGAACTCTGCATATAATATTTGCGGATAGACATTGACATGGCATAGAGAATTTGCTAAAATACAATTAGCAAAAAGGTCTATCTTGTCAGCTCGAAAGAGTGAGACACTCAACTTTATGCTTAAACTGCGGAGACGGAGCATTTTATGTTCCGTCTCCATCTTTTTATAAAAAAGCAGGCCCACACCGCCCGAAAAGGCAGTGTGGGCCTGAATAATAATGTGGCTCAATTTGAGA
>ENA-OOXF01001176-OOXF01001176.1-human-gut-metagenome-genome-assembly--contig:-NODE-1176-length-17745-cov-3.155794_pt1 | contig 17745 bp, 10 predicted proteins | sample MGYA00241586_ERZ501341 | MGnify/ENA primary metagenome ERZ501341 (study PRJEB25962, sample SAMEA2042985) | human gut metagenome | biome: human gut; feature: human-associated habitat; material: faeces... | reverse complement strand
CGGCAATGGAATTTTGGCTTGTATGTCTCGGGATTTTGGCATATTCATGTCAAAACATCTCGCGGGATAGTGGCTACTGAAAAGTTACTTCCTTTCATTTAATTATTTATTTGTAATTTTCATCAGATTCCTTTGAATGTGAATGTAAATTCCATCTTTTCATCGGTTTTGATCAGATATTCCGGAAGTGGTTTTGCACCCCAGCTGTCATCTCCGGCAATACCCATCTGCTGTTTGGATACACGTACTACCGTGTAGTGTACCTGTGGCAGCTCAAATGGATGCATCGCATTTTCCATCTCGTGTGGTGTATATGGCAGTGCGGAGAATTCCATAGCATCACCGGTAAACAGCATTCCTCTGCCCTTACGGTCTGTTACAGATGCCCAACGTACGCCAACCTTGTTTCCGCATTCCTGCGGAACCATGTATTTTGCCATATTATCTTCCACTTTGTTCCTGTAGATACCCAGTTTTGCGCCTTCACATCTGTCCACATAGGTTTCTTCCGGTCCCATGCCGTACCAGGTTACATTGTCGTAATCTGCATCGAACTTGAACATAACACCGAATTCCGGCATATCGCCCAGACCCTCTACCGGATCATAAGTCAGTGTGGTGCGGATGCTTCCGTCTCCATATACCTGATAACTCAGTTTGCACTCGGTTGCCGGAGTCGTTGGCATTGCATAAGTAAATGTAATCTTTGCACTGTCATCCAAAACTTCGATCTCAGGGATATGCATTCCCGGATAATGTCCTCCGGTTGGATATTTGTGAGACAGATACATGGAGGCCAGTTTCCACTGTCCGCAGCGCATCTGCATCAGGCTTCCGTTATCGTTGTCAACCGGTGCACGCCAGAAGTTTGGTCTTGGGATCATCTGGATCATCTCCACTCCACCGTAACGGTAAGAAGCAAGACCGCCATTCAGGTAAGAGAAGAGCACATCGAAGTTTTCACCGCGAACACCAAAGTCATGACCGGATCTGATCACTTCAAATCTTGCAGGTTTTACAGCTTTTGCAGGTGCTTCTACTTTGTAGACACCCTGTCCGAATGCCACTTCATGACCACGTTTTGCCCATACGGTATCTTCTTTCAGCCGGAAGGATACAGTAACTGCATATTCACCCGGCAGATTCTGTACCGGAATCGGCAGACTTACGGTTTTTTCACTCAAAGGAGCTACATGAGTTTCCATCGGAACTTCTTTTACTTCTTTTCCATCTTTTGCAAGTACTACGAAGCAGTCAAAGGTATCAGTGTTGATAAACAGGTTCTTGTTGACGATGGTTACCTGGTCTTTTTCCACTTTGGCAGAGATGTTCTGGTAGTTGAATTTCACATCCTGCATCTTCGGAGATGCGTCTCTTTCTCCGCCGTATGCGATACCGTTTCCGCTGAAGTTGTAGTCGCATGGACGATCATTGAAATCACCGCCGTATGCCTGGAATTCTTTTCCGTAACGGTCTTTTTTGTAGATGGACTGATCGATATAATCCCAGATAAATCCACCCTGGTAGGACGGCTCGGTATCGGTCAGATCTGTGTATTTGTGCATACCACCGCAGGAGTTACCCATTGCATGCGTGTACTCGCAGCAGATAAATGGTTTGCTTCTGTCTTTTTTCAGGAATTCCTGGATAGCTTCTACAGACGGATACATCTGGCTTTCCATATCACTGGTATCGTTGTATCTTCTGTCATGGCAGACACCTTCATAGTGTACCAGGCGGTTTGGATCCATCTTACGATACAGCTGTGACATCTCGTAGATTACTTTTCCGCCAAAAGATTCATTACCACAGGACCAGATCAGGATCGCAGGATGGTTCTTATCTCTCTGATACATAGAGTTAACACGATCAAGCATCATATCCATCCATTCCGGACGGTCACATGGTACGACTTTGCTGAAGTCACCGGTCTGTTCTGCGCTGATGTCCCAGCTTCCGTGGCTCTCAATGTTACACTCTGCGATCATATAGATACCGTATTCATCACACAGTTCATAGATTCCGACTGCATCCGGATAATGACAGGTACGGATGGCATTGATATTGTTCTGTTTCATGGTTACCAGGTCTTTGATCAGTTCTTCTCTGGATACCACACGGCCGGATACAGAACTGAATTCGTGACGGTTTACACCTTTGAAGACGATTCTCTTGCCGTTCAGCATCATGATGGAATCTTTCATCTCAAAACGACGGAAGCCCACTCTCTGAGGGATCACTTCTGTTACCTGTCCGTTCTCATCCATTACTTCCAGCAACAGATCATATAAAACAGGAGATTCCGCAGACCACAGTTCAGGCCTCTCCACTTTCATCACATACTGGGATTCCTCTGCCAGTGTTTCTTCCACACTCTGCAGTTCTTTTCCGTCTTTGGATAATGTGATTTTCACTTTGCCGGCTTTGGTAGCTTTGGTATCGATCACCAGATCCGCTTTAGTGAAGGTATCATCCAGAAGTGTCTGGATCTTTACATCAGATACATGCACTTCCGGGATCGCATACAGATAGACATCACGATAGATTCCGGAGAAACGGAAGAAATCCTGGTCCTCACACCAGCTGCTGCTGGTCCATTTGAAGACCTGAGCTGCCAGTTTGTTTTCTCCCTCTTTCAGATAAGGAGTCAGTTCGAATTCGGACGGTGTAAAGGTATCTTCACTGTATCCTACAAAGTTACCGTTCAGCCATACAGCGATACCACTTTCTGCACCCTGGAAAGAGATAAATACTTTTTTGCCTTCCATCTCTTCCGGAACTTCAAAATATTTCACATAAGAAGCAACCGGATTGAATCTCTCCGGAATCTGACCCGGTTCTACTTCTTCTCTTCCTTCCCACGGGTACTGTACATTTGCATACTGCGGTACATCATATCCCTCCATCTGAATATGAGCCGGTACACGGATATCATCCCATGATTTGCAACAATATTCTGTTTTCTCAAATCCCGGGATCGTAGAGTTGTAATTTTTTGCGTAATGGAATTTCCACAGTCCATTCAGGCTGTGACGGAAGTTATCCACATCCTGTTCCATCGCTTCCACAGAAGCGTAATATTTGTGGTCTGAATGAGCAGCCACACGGTTGTCATTAAAATACGTAGGATCTTTTACTAAATCGTAATTGAAAGTACCCATTCTGTTTTTTCCTCCTATTTTTCAATCTTTGCTAAAAAACAGGCGGATATTCATATACTATAAATATCCGCCTTAATTTACTTATACATAACCATTCAGCATATGCACAGCTACTTTTTTATTATTTAACAGCACCTGTGATACCTTCTGTAAAGCTCTTCTGGAAAGCAAAGAAGATAATTGCTGTCGGGATTGTACAGATAAATACACCTAACATCAGCATACCATAATCTACGGTGTAGCCACTTAACAGGTTAGAAACCAGCATCGGCATGGTGATCGCATCTTTATTCTGCAGAATTACCTTTGGCCACAGATAGTTATTCCATGCACCCATGAATGTGATGATGATAGCTGCCGCGTATGTGGATTTCATGGTAGGAATGAACATACGGAAGAAGATACCAACTTCACTCAGACCATCGATTCTTGCTGCCTCAATGATATCATGAGGGAAGGATCTGGATGCCTGACGGAACATCATGATCATAAACGGAGTTGCAATGGATGGAAGCATGAACGCTGTCATGGTATTTACCATTTTCAAAGTAGAGAACATACGGAACATCGGAATCATGATGGCTGCAAAAGGAATCATCATAGCAGTCAGCAGGATGGTAAATACAACGTCTTTTCCTTTATCGTGATAGATCTCAAAGCCATAACCGGCGATGGAACAAATCAGCAGACACAGGACAGTCAGTACTGTTGCATTTCGGAAGGAATTCCACAGGGCCAGTCCCAAATTCTGGTTCGCGATCAGTGCTTTGTAGTTTTCAATCAGATACGTTCCCGGAATCAGTTTACCTGCAATAACGTCAACGCTCTTGTTTGTAGATGCACAGAACATATAGTACAGTGGAAATACAGAAACAATTGACGCGATTGACAGTATAAGATACATGAAGAATTTTTTACCTTTACCCATTATCGCTCGTCACCTACTTTCATCTGAAGTATTGCCAGAATAGCAACCATAATCAGGATCAGGATAGACATCGCCGCAGCATAACCGAAGTTCGGGCTCTGCTTAAAGGAGATGTTGTAAATATAATGAGACATTGTCATAGTAGATTTACCAGGACCACCGTTTGTCAGGTTCAGGGACTCATCAAACAGCTGCAGGGTACCATTCGTAGATGTAATGGCTGTCAGCAGGATGGTCGGTTTCAGAAGTGGTACAGTAATCTTGAAGAATGACTGCATCGGGCTTGCCCCATCGATCTTTGCCGCTTCGTATACAGAATATTCAATATTCTGCAGACCGGACAGATAGAATACCATGTTGTAGCCTGTCCATCTCCATACCAGCGCGATGATGATAACGGCACGGGCTGTCCATGCATTACCAAACCACATGATCGGTGACATACCCAAACTACGCAGAACCATGTTAATGAAACCATCATTTGCAAACAGAGAACGGAAGATCATAGCGTAAGAAACCAGAGATGTCGCACATGGTAAGAAAATACATGTACGGAACAGGCCCTTAAACCTCAGATCCTTGTTGTTCAGCATAGATGCAAACATCAGCGCCAGCACCAGCATAATCGGCACCTGAACGATCAGGTAGAAGAATGTGTTAAATAATGTCTGTTTAAACGTTGGGTCTTTTAAAATACGTGCATAGTTTGCAAAGCCATTAAAGCTCAGGTTTACACCCATGCCCGTCTGTAATGACAGGATGAACGCCCGAATCATCGGATAAAAACTCATCCAGCCAATCAACAGGGTTGCAGGAAGTAAGAACGCCCAACCGGTCAGGTTGTGTTTCTTTGCCAGTGTCAATCCTTTTTTCTTCTGATTGCTCATGAAATCCATCCTTCCTTTCTTTTGGAGATTTCTTAGAAAAAGAGGGTCTGCTCCGCTTTTTTCGAAGCAGACCCTCTTCTTATTTATTTTTCACTTCTTGGTTTTTAACTGTTCAGCTGAATCAGCCACCCATATTAAATTCTACAGTATCCTGTGCGGTTGCGATTTCATCGTCCAGATCTGCACCACTCTGGATGATATTGGACAGTGCAACACCTACAGCATCACGAGCATCATAGTAGAATGCACCAGTGATATTGGAAGGAGTCTTTGTAGCAAAATCTACGATCTTAGCATAAACTGCTTCATTGCTGAAGAATTCTACAGGCTGAGCATATGCATCTGTATCGCCAGCTGGTGCCCATGTTGCCAGAGCTCCTTTGGAGATGATGTCATCGTACAGATCTGTACTTCCGGCAAATGTGGATTTCATAAAGTCAATTGCAAGATCCTGTTTCTGGCAGTTAGAGCTGATTGCCCATGAAGAACCACCGTTATTGGAGTAGTTAGTAGCTCCGTCAACGCCATCCAGTTTCGGCATATTTGTGATTGCCCATTTTCCAGACTGATCATCGTTAGCTACGATAGAAGCCATGATCCAGCATCCGTTGATAACACCAGCTGTTGTGCCGTTGTTGATAGATGCGATGTACTGATCCCAGTCAGTAACTTCTACTAATGTTCCGTCTGCAACCATCTGCTGATAGATCTCCAGGATTGGTTTCAGAGCTTTGTTGTCTTTGATGTTAACAGATCCGTCTTCGTTGAACAGAGACTCTCCACAGGACTGCAGCATTTCCATTACCAGGTCAGGTGAACCAGCCTGAGATGTCAGGATTGGCTGACCGGTTTTTTCTTTAACAACTTTTGCTTTTTCCATGAAATCAGACCATGTAATGTCTGTGAAGTCATCTACTGTGTATCCAGCTTCTTCCAGCATATCGGTACGCAGGCATTCGATAACAGCACCGTTATCAAACGGGATACCGTAGTTCTTTCCGTCCAGTGTGGAGTAAGCAACTTTTGCGGATGAGAACTGGCTGAAGTCGATACCGGAATCTGTCAGGTCTGTGAAGACATCCGGATAGTTGGTAGCATATTTCTGGAAGGAGTTATCCTGCATCAGGAAAATGTCAGGCAGTGTGCTCAGATCTCCGGCAGAAACAGCTGTTGTCAGTCTTGTTTCGATATCGTCGGATTTGATCTCGCTTACGTCTACTTTGAATCCAGGATGATCTTTTGCATAGATCTCTGCTGCTTTTTCAATTGCATAGATGTTGAAGTTCGGATCCCATGTCCAAACAGTCAGTGTGTTTTCATCATCAGAACTTCCTTCTGTAACGTTTGCATCTTCTGAACCGTCATCTGTTGCTGTGTCGTCTGTTGCCGCATCGCTTCCTGTGCTTGAGGAATTGCTTGCTCCTGAAGAGCCACAAGCTGTCATTCCGAATACCATTGTGGAAGCTAATACAACTGCTACAATTTTTCTTTTCATAAATGTATATCCTCCTGATATGTATTTGTTCACTCTGCCAAAAACCGGCATCTCTCACTCGCTTTTCCCATTAGTGAATGTGTACAGTTTTTGAACTTTCCGTGAATCATTATGTACACATTATACCATACTTTTTCCTCCTGTGTACTCATATTCAACTGGATTTTGTGCATTTTCATCCATTTAAGGTGTTTTGACCGATTTTCACCATCCTTTTTCGGCTTTTATATCATATTTTAACAATTTCTGTTCAAAATGCTCCGGATCCTTTCTCCACTGTTGTGGCGAAATGCCCATAATCCTGTGGAAATTCCTGTTGAACGTGGACAATGTGGAAAATCCACATCGTACGGCAATATCGCCCACTGTGTCGTTTGTACGCTTCAATTCCCCACATGCTGTGCGAATTCGAACCCAATTGATATATTCAACAGGCGACATCTGCATACAGTCATGAAATACCCTCCTCAGATGCGTTTCACTGATATGGCACATCGCAGCCAGTTCCTCCACCTTGATCGGACGATCACAACATTCGCTGATATAGTCAATCGCCGGTGTGATCAGACTGCTATTTCCCGCCTCGAATTCTGTCTTTTCCGCTTCCTCCCGATTCCACCTTGCCACCTGTAAAAGAAGAGCCAGGGTCAGTCCTTTCACTTCTTCCAGATAGAATTCTTTTCTTTCCCGCATACATCCAATGATCTGCTGCACCAGTGCCCCGATCTGCGGTTTATCCTGAACCCTCACAAAATGTGCTCTCCTATTCACCCGATCGAGCACTTTCTGTGCCATCCTTGGGTTATCTTTATAAACTTCCCTCAGAAATTTGTCCGCATCAATAAACAGCCATTCCCAGTAGCTGACACTGTCTCCCGCAGAAGTTGTCGTATGGGGAAAGTTCTTCGGTATCACAGTAAACATGTTGCCATCAAAGGGTATGTCTTCTTTAAAGGTAACTGTGCCTTCCCCATAATAGCAAAAACCAACTTCCAGATGATTATGGAAATGCAGATAGTCAATATCCCTTCCGTAATTCTGCACCCATTTATCCCCCAGAAGCGCAAGCACCGGACTTCCTGCCGGGATTTCATAATAACGGTATTCCATCTTTGGTTTTCTTTTTCTAGCCATGTATATTGTCTCCTCTCTGAAGCTGTGCCTTCTTTTCCCATTTTCCCAAATAATACCGGACACAACCAACCATCATCGCACAACACCAGGTCAGCGGAGATACCCACCACAGCCCATAGTATCCAAAAGCAGCGGTGAAAAGGAAGGTAAATCCGATTCGTGTAATGATTTCACTGACTCCCATCAGTACAGTGACGGTCACATCTCCTGCCGACCGCAGGATATTATGATAAACCACCAGAATGCCTCCCACAAAGAAGAAGCAGCTGAAAATCTTCATATATTCCACACCGTAGCGGATCGATTCCGGATTGCCGGTAAATGCTTCCATGATCGGACGGGCAAAGAACCAGATTACCGGACAGAATATTCCATAGCAGACTGCATTCATCAGATAGGCACATCTGACTCCCTGTTTTACACGATCCAGGTGGTTCGCTCCTACATTTTGTCCGGTAAAAGTTCCCAGTGAAGTTCCGATGGCTTCCGCCATCTGCCATCCCACACCTTCCACTTTAATGCAGACACCATAGGCCACGATCAGGGCGGTTCCGTAGGTATTGACCATTGCCTGTAAAGTCATATCCGACACTGAGATAATACTCATCTGCAGACCGGTCGGTACACCGTAGATCAACATCTGTTTTACCAGCTCCCTGTCGCAGCGCAGTTCCTCTTTCGTAAACCGGAGAATCGGAAGGATCTTCCATGCATAAACCAGGCATCCGATTCCGGACAACAGCTGTGCCAGGACAGTTGCAAATGCCGCCCCTGCTACTCCCATCGGAATCCATACTACAAATACAATATCCAGAATCACATTCAGCACACTCGAAATAATCAGGAATACCAGCGGTACCACCGAATTCCCCAGAGAACGCAGAACCGCCGAGATCCAGTTATACAGCATCGTTCCCACTGCTCCGGCAAATACAACCATCAGATATACTGTTGCCTGGTCAAGCAGATCATTCGAGGTCTGCAAGATTCTCAGAAGCGGCCGCGCCCCGATCAGTCCCGCAATTGTGATGATCAGCGTAGATACAACCGCCACATAGATAGAAGAAACAAAGGTTTCTGTCACTTTTTTCTCATCCCCGCCGCCATAATACTGCGAAACCACCACGCTTACTCCTGTCGTCAGGCCCATCATAATCGAAAACAGCAGATACATGGCTCCACCTGCGATACTGACCGCAGCAAGTGCCTCATCTCCGAGATATCTTCCTACTATATAAACATCTACAAAATTATAGATTCTCTGAAACAGCATCCCAAGAAGCACCGGCAGTGCAAACCGAATCATCTTCGGCAGGATGCTCCCTTTCGTCATATCAACTGTCTTTTCCCCCATACTGATATCCTCCTGTTTGCACATCTATATCAAGTATAAATAATCCGGGGAATTTTGTCTACATAATTTACAGATACACCTTTTATTTTCTGTATATTTATGATTGTTCACTCCGTTCCCAGTAACACGCTTCGTGATACGCAGAATTTATTCCTCCCTGCCCTTCTTTGGATACTGTCAGGCACCAGGTTGCAAATACAAAGAAAAAATCCGTAAAACAACTGATTTCTGTTCAGAATTTTACGGATTTCTTCTTATCATATTATTTCTATATTATTATTTCTGATGTTTTTACATTGACTTTCTGTCCGCGATCTCCGCCATCTTGGCATCGTTCAGACGGGTATCTCCGTGAACACGGCTGTAGGACAGGTATCCGTTCATACGGTCGATCTTGGTCAGGTTTCTGGAACCGCAGACCGGGCAGACATCCATCTCGAGCTCCTGATGTCCGCAATCGTCGCAGTAGGCCAGCGACAGATTCACACCCTCATAATAACCCAGATTCATCGCCCGACGGATCAGTGCTTTTATAGCATGTACATTGTAGGAAATCGGATATCTGACATATTGGATCTTACCACCGTTGCACAGTTCCCAGAATCTTCCTTCCAGATCCTGTTTTTGGATAGGAGTAATATCCTCAGTTACGTGGCAGTGGAAACTGTTGCTCACATACGGACGGTCGGATACCCCGCGCACGATACCGTACATCTTGCGGAACTGCTCTACCTGCAGACCGCAAAGGCTCTCAGCCGGTGTTCCGTAAATTGCATACAGGATCTGATCCTCTTTTTTGTAGACATTAATCTTATCATTGATATAACGAAGCACTTCCAGTGCAAATTCTCCGTCTTCGGCAATGGATTTACCATTGTAAAGTTCCTGCAGTTCGTTCAGTGCTGTGATACCGAAGGAAGCTGTCATCGGACGGAGTAACGGACGGATCTTATCGGATGGTTTCAGATGGCCTCCGTAGAAACCGCCCTCACAGTATGCCAGCGGATTCGTGGAAGCACGCATCTCACCAAGGTAATCGTATGTTCTCTTATGCAGTCCGCGGATCATCTCCAGATAGAAATCCAGAACTTCATAAAAATCTGTGTTCTCTGCACGGGCTTTTGCCAGGATCATCGGAAGATGCAGGCTGACCGCACCGATGTTGAAACGACCGACAAAAACAGGCACATCGTTTTCATCTGCCGGTTCCATACCGCCACGCTCATACCACGGACTTAAGAAGGCACGGCACCCCATCGGGCTGATTACTTTTTTGTATTTTTTGTACATGCTGGAAATATATCCCTGGCCACTCATGGACAGCCAGTCCGGATACATGGTTTTTGCAGAGCAGGCAACACCTGTCTCAAAGACATCTTCACATTCTTTTCCATCTCCATGGATCTCTTCATCATACAGGAACACAATCTTCGGGAACAGTACCGGTTTTTTATGTCCGGCTTTTCCCTGTCCGCCCATATGGACTTTCAGCAGAGATTTTGAGATCATTTTTTCAAATCTTCCCGTTCCCAGTCCCAGTGTCACTGTAACAAACGGATAGTCGCCACGGGAGGAACCAACGGTATTTAATTTATATTCAATTCCCTGCCATCCCTGATCACAGTCACGGCAGACTTTTTCCCAGGCATATACACGACCCTTTTCTTCTCTTCCTTCCCAGGACGGATCGGAATATTTCAAGAATTCTTCATAATATTTGTTATAGCTTTTCTGTGCATACGGGGACAGGATCTTATCTACTTCCGGCACAGTAAATCCGCCGTACTGCTGAGCTGCGGTGCTGAGGATAATATCCCCCATAACGTCAAATGCGGTATCCAGTGTCTTCGGCTCATTGTACCAGACATTTCCCATCTCAAATCCGCCACGCAGAACGGATCCCACATCGAACAGACAGCAGTTCATCGTGTCCAGACGGGCAGACTGATCATGAATATAGATATAGCCATCTTTGCATGCCTGCAGTTCGTTCCGGTTCATAAAGAATTTTCTGTATAATTCTTTGTTCAGTTCATTAAAGATCAGGCTTCGCTTGGTTGCCACCAGCGCGCTGTCAGTGTTCGCGTTGCTTTTGTCACCGATGTAACGGATGGACTGGCTCTTTGTATATACCTCATCCATCATGTGGATAAAGTCCACTTTATAATTCCGGTAATCGCGGTAACTTTTTGCTACTGCAGGATTCACCTGTTCCAGGGCGCCTTCCACAATGTTGTGCATATCCTGGATCAGGATTCCGCCTTTTCGCTCTTTTGACATCGCTTCCGCCCGGTCAGTTGCATATTTGCAGATAAAATTAATCTCATCATCGGTAAACCGATACATTACACGGCCGGCTGACTTATTGACCGCACGCTTGATCTTACTGGCATCAAACTCTTCTTTGGTGCCGTCTTTCTTGATAATATATACCATTGTTCCCGCTCCTCACTACTATATATAGTATTTTTCTTTTATTTTAATCAACATATTGTATACAACAGTATAACACGGTTAACTACAAAAGGAAAGAGAAGAACCCTGAAAATTCTTCTCTTTTTTTATTTTATTTTTTATGCAACTTTTCCAATGCCTTTTTTTATCTTTTCACATATCCGGTAGAAAAGTCGATGATATTGTGGAGGGTTTCTCCTTTCTCATAACGTTCCAGATTTTCGATGGAAAGTTCCAGAATCTTTTCCAGTGTCTCCGGCAGTGCATATCCGCCGGACACATGTGGCGTAATGATACAATGCGGCGCATCCCACAGCGGATGATCTTCCGGCAGTGGTTCCGGATCTGTGACATCAAGACCTGCCCCATAAATCGCTCCCTCTTGCAGGGCTTTCGCAAGAGCCAGACTGTCAATCGCGGTTCCGCGGCCTACATTTAACAGAATAGTATTCTCTTTCATCAAGTGTAATTCTTTCTCACCGATGACTCCTTTGGTGTCACTGTATCCCGGAAGGCTCAGTGCCACAATATCTGCCTGTGGCAGAAGTTCCGGCAGTGCTTCCATCGTGTATTGTGCATCCACATATTCAGGCTTCGGTTTCCGGCTCTTTCTGATACCTGTCACATGCGCGCCCAGTGCTTTCATTTTTCTTGCAAATGTCGTTCCGATATCTCCAAGACCGATCACCAGGACATGGCTTCCCTCTGTAACCATCATATGGGTCTGTTTCTCCCAGTGGTGGTCTTTTTGCTGGTTCTGGTAAATGTCCAGGCGTTTCTGAAGCGCAAACAGCATCGCGATCAGATGCTCGGAGATCGCCATTCCATACGCTCCGGTTGCATTGGTCAGCTGTGCCTGTTTTGGCAGGATCCCCGGTACACAAAATCCTTCTGTTCCGGCGTTATTTAACTGTATCCAGCGCAGATTCCGAGAATCTTTTAAGAATTCCGGTTTCACATTTCCGATAATAATATTTGCATCCTGCACCTGTTCTTTTGTCACCTCTGCTTCCAGGCAGTAAGTTGTCTTTGCGTCCGGTGCTGCATTTCTGATTCGTTCTTTATGTTCTTCTTTTACAGGAAGAACCACAAGTATTTTTTCCTGTTCCATCCCGTTTCCCGACCTTCCCAAACGTACTCTGCTTACTACAGTAGCACAATTGATGTTAAGTTACAAGGCAGAATTGATCCTTACTGTGCATATGCGATATTCCGGTTACTGTTCACTGGTAATATCCCGCGGAATGTTTTGGCATGGATATAGCAAAATCAATTGTTGTATTCGGGGGGTTTTCTGCTATAATATTACCATAATACCGGGGTAGACAGGTAAAGAGTTGTTGGTGTCTGCCGTGATTCTTAGCTGGATGCCTTTCAAATTTGAGGAGGATTGTTATGGAACATTTTATTATTCCGGAAAATTATCAGCCTGCATTGTCGCTTCACGATACACAGGTTGGTATTAAGACCGTAAAAGATTTTTTTCAGAAAACCCTTTCTGACCGCCTGAATCTGCTGCGTGTGTCCGCACCGCTTTTTGTAGATCCTTCATCCGGTCTGAACGATAATCTGAACGGCGTAGAACGCCCGGTTACCTTCGATATCAAGGAATCGCCGGATCAGAAAGCTGAGATCGTACATTCTCTTGCAAAATGGAAACGTTATGCACTGAAAAAGTATGGTTTTGCACATGGAGAAGGACTGTATACCGATATGGTTGCCATCCGTCGTGATGAAGATACCGACAATATCCATTCTATCTATGTGGATCAGTGGGACTGGGAAAAGATCATCACGAAGGAAGAGCGGAATCTGGAGACTCTGAAAGAGACCGTCCGCACCGTATACAAGGTTCTTCGCAAGACCGAGCGTAATGTGGACACCTTAAAAGATGTTGTCCGCACCGTTTATTCTGCACTGAAGAAGACTGAAAAATACATGGCAATTCAGTATGATTATATCGAAGAGATTCTTCCGAAGGATATTTTCTTTATCACTTCCCAGGAACTTGAAGATATGTATCCTGGTCTTTCTCCCAAGGATCGTGAATATAAGATTGTAAAGGAAAAAGGTGCCGTATTCATCATGCAGATCGGTAAGATGCTGGCATCCGGCGAACCACACGACGGTCGTGCACCGGACTATGATGACTGGGAGCTGAACGGTGATATCATCGTTTATTATCCGGTTCTGGATATCGCTTTGGAGCTTTCTTCCATGGGTATCCGTGTGGATGCAGCTGCTCTGAAGCACCAGCTGGAGGTTTGTGGCTGTGAGGAACGTGCGGAAATGGATTTCCAGAGGGCTATTTTGAATGATGAACTGCCGTTTACGATCGGTGGCGGTATCGGACAGTCCCGTATCTGTATGTTTTTCCTGCGCAAAGCGCACATCGGAGAAGTACAGTGCTCGGTATGGCCGATGGAGACACGAGAGGTGATGGATGTGATGAATATTCAGCTTCTGTAAGATTGGTTTCGAATAGACTATTACTATAAAAGGGATACGTTTCCTGTCCGCCCGTTTTCAGGGTATGACAGAAACGTATCCCTTTTATATTTTCCTGCATTGCTGCTGCATTTCGTCCTTACATCAAATCTTCTTCTGCTTTTCGCGGTTTCAGAACCGTTCTTCCAAAAGCTCAAGCAGTTCCTCTCTCTGAAAGGATGCTGTCTTAATTTCATCACCGGAAAGGATCTCTTCCGCCAGCTCTTTTTTCATCTGCTGAAGCTTGATGATTTTTTCCTCGATGGTTCCTTTTGCAATCAATTTGTATACCGTCACAACATTTTTCTGCCCAATACGATGTGCACGGTCTGTCGCCTGATTTTCAACAGCAACATTCCACCATGGATCGTAATGGATGACGATATCCGCGCCGGTCAGGTTCAGGCCGGTTCCACCTGCTTTCAGGGAAATACAGAATACAGACGTGTCATCCCGGTTGAACTGTTCCACCATTTGTGCACGCTGCTCTTTTTTCGTGCTTCCCTGCAGGACAAAGTAGCTGATGCTTTCTTCCTGCAGACGCGCGGTCAGGATCTCGATCATCGAAGTGAACTGGGAGAACAGCAGGATTTTGTGGCCGGATTCCACGGCACTCTGAATCAGCTCGATGCAGAGATCGAGTTTTGCCGAACCGCCTTCGTAATTTTCGTAAACAAGCGCAGGATCACAGCAGAGCTGACGCAGCCGCGTCAGTTCAGAGAGCACCTGGAACCTGGAATCGGCAAATTCTTCCTCTGTCTGGTTCTGCAGCATAAGCGCCAGCCGCTGGGCATGTGCATGATACAGCTCCTTCTGCTTCTGTTCCATGCGGGCAGCCATATTTTTCTCAATTTTGTCCGGCAGATCCTTCAGCACTTCCTTCTTCAGACGGCGCAGAATAAACGGACGGATCATCTTTTGCAGACGTTCTAATCTTTCTTCGTCGCCGTTCCGCACAATCGGAAGTTCAAACTGCTCGCGGAATTTCTGATATCCATAGAGGAATCCCGGCATCAGATAATCAAAGATGCTCCATAGTTCACTTAACTGGTTTTCTACCGGTGTTCCGGTTAATGCCAGGCGGAACGATGCATGGATCGTTTTCACGGCTTTTGCTCCCTGCGTTGCGTGATTTTTGATGAACTGCGCCTCATCAATGATCTCGCAGAAGAACGGGAGATCCTGATACAGTTCGATATCGCGGCGGAGCAAATCGTACGAGGTAATCAAAATATCCTGCATACCGGCATTTTGGATCATCTCTTTCCTCTGTTCCTGTGTACCGGCGACGAGTCTCGTCTGCAGCTCCGGAGCAAAGCGGGCACATTCGCTCTCCCAGTTATAGACGAGAGATGCCGGTGCAACGATCAAAGAACGACGATTTGCATCTTCGGGTGCTTCCTGCATTTCAGATAAGAGAAAGGCGATGGTCTGCAGCGTCTTTCCAAGTCCCATATCATCCGCCAGAATACCGCCAAAGCCGTTCTGGCATAAGGTTTTCAGCCACCAGAATCCTGTTTTCTGATATTCACGGAGCTGTGCCTGCAGATTGTCCGGAAGTTCAAAATCGTTCTCCTCTGCAGTTTTCATATTTCGGATCAGCATACGGAACTCGCGGTTTTTCTCAACCTGAAGATCATCCTGCTCTTTTAAACGGGTATCGAGGTAGAGTGCTCGGTATTTCGGAATTGTGATCTCGCCGCTCTTCAGCTTTGCCTCGGAGATCTGCAGATTTTCCCGCAGTTCCGAGAGAACGCGGATACCGTCCTCGTCCATATCCATAAATTCACCGGTCCTCAGGCGGTAAAATTTCTTTTTCCGGTCATATTTTGAAAGAATCTCTGCCAGTTCCTCCATGTCAAAATTGCCCGGATTCAAATGAAGTTCCAGTACATTTTCTGCGAGGGATACACCGACAGAAACTTTCGGGGACGGGATGACACGGATCGCTTTTAACCGGTCAGAAACAAAAATTTCGCCCAGTTTCTGCAGATCTTCCATACCGCTGCTTAAAAACTCATACATCTCATCGGCTCCCTGGAGAAGCATCTGATGTTTCCGCGCATCATAAGCGCTGAAACAGGATCGAACGAGCTGGTTTGCCGCTGCTTCTTTCCGTACATCACGGCCATGGGAAAGCTGATGGATATCGTTTGCATCTGCAAAAACATTGTATTTTTTCTCGCCATAGACAGCCAGAAGTTCGCAGATAATCATATCATGCTGCGGCGCATCCAGATAAATCTGAAATTCCACCTGCGGCGGAAGATACTGCTGTAATTCCAGCTTTTCTTCTTTTTTTACCTTAAAATGTTCCTCCAACACCGGGAGAAGTCCCTGGCAGAAGGTCGGGATATCTTCTTTTGCAATTTCACAGACTCCGTCCGGACATCGCTCCATATATTCCAGGAAGTCGCAGACTTCTGCTATCTCTTCCCTTGGGACTCGGTAAATTGTATTTTTTTCTGAAAGAAAATACAAATATTTTCTGCCATAAAAAATGGGATCCGCGTACATCTGTACCTTTAGGCCATCTGCTTTCCGTAAAAGCTTCATTTCATACTGCGGCATCCCCTCCTGGCAGTGCCACAGTTTTTCTTCTCTCCAGTTCGTACGACAAAAGAACTCCTGGCTGCCAACAGCCTCAAAAAATTCATCCATATTCTGCACAGAAATCATCACATAACGGTCATCAAAGCAGGACGCATAGCTGCCGGTACCTATCTGATAGCATGAGCCGCGTTCCATGGTATATGCGCTCAGAAATTCTACCATCGGACGGCTTTCTTCTTCAAAAGCATCCATACAGTGCAAAAAAGAAAGCTGTGCACCGTAGCTGACCGTTTCCATATTTTTTACAGCTGCTGTCATTTTGGAAACACTTTTTAATACATACATCCTTTTGCTTCCGATTTTAAATTCTGCCCGAAAGGAATCGTCAAACTGGCTCTCCAGATGAATTTCCAGTTTAACCTGACCTGCTTTTGCTTTCGGCAGAAAAGCAACCTGATCCCGCATCACATAATGTGAAAGCAGTTCAGAAAAACCGGGGCTTGTCTCTGCTTTTGGTGTTGGTTTTACTACTTTTCTGACAATTTTATGTTCTCCCTGGAATTCTTCCATTCCTTTTTTCACGCCGACAGCACGAAGAAGCTGCTCCAGTTCCTGATGTTCTTCGTCATTTCTCACTTTTTCTTCCAGTTTTTTTCTCTCTTTTTTCCGCCATTCAAGATAGTACAGCAAAACAGCGACACAATGTTTGCACAATCCCCAGTACTGCTCATGTGCCGGACAATCACAATCATCTTCCATAATTTCAGACATTTCTTCATCTACAGAAACGCTGACACAATACATATTTTTTCCGCTTCCGTCTACGACAGCTGTAATTTTATGCAGTTGATATCCGAAAATATCCTCCATTTCCTGTACCTGAAAAGCATGCACTTTCTGTTCTTCATAGATCTTTTTTCCACGGTTATATGATACGGAATTCGTCTCCTGTTTGATGTCCGCCTTTGTAATCATGCTGGTAAAATCCTTTCTGTTCTATCTTTTCCCATCATTCACAATTCGTATTTTACAGATTCTGGTTTTGATCACATCCGACAAGCAATATTATCCGGCACAACTCCCACGCACTGCAGCAGTTCTCTCCATTGCACTCGGTACTGATAAATAAGAGGTTTCATCAATTGCCTCCAAGTAGTCCATCTTTTTTCCTTTCTTCTTCTCTTTTATTTCAACTAATAAAAATTATATCATATCCTGCTATATATGATAAGTTTCTTTTGGTTAAAAACAGAAAAACCCCGGCCGCCTTACGGCGCCGGGGTCTCTTACGT